>Ga0208297_1000316_pt1 | contig 114899 bp, 77 predicted proteins | sample LMS_cellobiose_e_FD_187367 | JGI IMG/M metagenome (GOLD analysis project Ga0208297, IMG submission 187367) | Rumen-fistulated moose microbial communities from Alaska, USA - LMS_cellobiose_enrichment (SPAdes) (version 2) | ecosystem: Host-associated > Mammals > Digestive system > Stomach > Rumen...
CGGTAGCCACCTTGGCAGAGAATAACGGCGCATGGACGGTGACGGCGGTAGCCGGCGGCGAAGCCGAGCTGACGGTAGCCTCCGTGGACAATGCCCAGGCCTCTGCCAAGATGACGCTGAAGGTGACGGTACCATTGACCGGCCTCTCCTTCGTGAAACCCGTTCAGGAACTCTGGGCCGGTGATGTTGTGGACATTACATGGACGCCGACACCTCAGGATGCCAATTCATATAAGGTAGAGATTGAGGGCTACGACCAGAACGTCTTCGAATACACTTCAGGCAATGCCCCCTCCATGAAGGTCAGGGCGAATGCACCTGCCGGAGAATACACGATGAAGGCCGTTGCATACAACACGGACGGAAAGACGCTGAATATATCAGCTGAGCTGAAGGTTACGGTCAAAGTGCACGTCTCGGGCCTTTCCATTTCAGACGAATATACTAATAAGCCTCTGACGTTGCTCAAGGGCACATCTGTCTCCTTGGATGACCTCGTGACCGTCTCTCCCGCCACTGCCTACGACAAGAAACTCACTTGGACTTCCTCTGACGAGAACATTGCCATGGTTACTGAAAAAGACGGTTCATGGTCAGTGACCGGAATTTCGGCTGGCGAAACAACGCTCAAAGTGACATCTGCCGATAACCCCACCCTCTCAGCCGAATTGAAGGTGACAGTCACCGTGGCAGTCACTGGCATAACCATCAAGAGCGAGTATGCCAAGCAGACGATATGGCTTGGAGCCGATCCTCTTGCCCTGACAAAGGAGATGTACGCCATCGCTCCCTCCGATGCCACGAATGCCACCGTCACATGGTCGAGTTCCGATGAAACGGTCGTGGCGGTAAACCAGGATGCCTCAACCGGTGCTTGGGTAGCTACACCGAAGAAGATCGGTAACGCTACGCTGACGGTGAAGACGGTCGAAGGTGGATTCACAGCGACGATGGATGTAGAGGTGAAGGCCCATGTGACAAGCTTCAAACTTACGGCCCAAACGCTGACATTGGATAAGGGCGACGCTGCGACACTTGATGATTATATAGGAGAGGTGCTTCCTGCCGATGCCTCTGACAAGCGCATCGCTTGGCGTACGACCGAAGGCGAGAAGGGCGTTTCCGTGGCTCAGCACGACGGCAAGTGGATCGTCACGGCCAATGCCGTTGGCGAGTACACGCTCACGGCCTACTCGGTTGACAATCCCCAGCTGACGCAGACGTTGAAGGTTTCCGTCAGCGCCGTTGCCGGTGGCATCAGTGTCACCAGCCCCATACAGTCCGTCTATCCTGGTGGTGTCCTTGACTTGAGCTACGCCATCGACACCGATGATCCCTCGTCGTTCAGCGTGACATGGACCAGCAGCAACGCCGATGTGGTGAGCGTCACGAAGGGTAACGACGGCCAGTGGACAGCTACCGCCCTGAAGAGCGGCACAGCCACGCTGACCGTGAAGACCACACCCGGCGACAAGACGGCAACGATTCGTGTGACGGTATGGTCGCACGTCGATGCCCTGTCCCTGACCGAACAGACACTCGCCATGACGAAGGGTCAGAGTGCCGTGCTTGATAAGATGGTGACGATTACTCCCGCCGATGCTCATGACAAGACCGTGACGTGGACCTCGTCGAACCCGTCCGTCGCCGCGGTGGCTTACGCCGACGGATCATGGTCCGTAAAGGCGCTTGCCGGAGGCGAGGCTGTGCTGACGGTGGTCTCTGAGGATAATCCGAAGGCCGTGGCCCAGCTGGCTGTGACGGTGACCGTCCCGCTGGAGGGTATCACGGCTGTCAGCCCCCGTCAGACGGTCGAGGTGAACGCTTCCGTTGACCTCGCCCTCACGTTCAGTCCCTCCGATGCCAGCCGTCAGACGGTCACGTGGACGTCATCCGAACCTACGGTCGTTGCCGTTGAAAAGAGCGCTGAAGGCGTCTGGACGGCAGTGGCTAAGGCCTCTGGCTCGTCTCTGCTGACGGCTAAGTCCGACGATGGCGGACATACGGCTACCGTCATGGTGACCGTTCCCTATCACGTGACGCGCATCCTCCTCTCTGCCCAGCAGATTGTCCGTACTCCCGGTGCTGTTTTCAATCCTGATGACTTTGTCCAGGCTGTCGAGCCTAAGGAGGTGGTGGACAAGAGCCTGACGTGGACATCGTCCGACCCCTCCGTTGTCAAGATTGAAGGCCAGCCGGGTGCTTACACGGCAACCGCCCTTGCCGTGGGTACGGTCACGCTGACGGCTACGTCGGTTGACAATCCCACCGTGAAAGCTACACTCGCTGTGACGGTCGAGGCTGCTGTGGGCGGCATCAGTGTCGCAAACCCCGTACAGGCTCTCTATCCGGGTGGTGCAATCGACTTGAGCTATACCATCAACTCCGAAGATGCATCCTCTGTCAACGTCGAATGGAAGAGTGATAACCCCGGCGTCGTCGAGGTCAAGAAGTCTTCGGATGGAACATGGACAGCCAACGCACTGAAGAGCGGTAAGGCAGTGCTGACAGTGACAACGGTTCCAGGCAATAAGACGGCAACCATCACCGTGACAGTATGGTCACACGTCGATGCCCTGTCGCTGACGCAGCAGACGCTCACGCTTACAAAGGGAACATCGTCTGCCCTGAACGGTTATGTGAAGATTACTCCTGATGATGCCCATGACAAGGCCGTCCGCTGGACATCCTCCGACCCGTCCATTGCTTCGGTGACTGAAACGGATGGCACATGGACTGTCACGGCCCTTGCCGGTGGCGACGCTGTGCTGACGGCAACCTCCGTCGATAATCCGAAGGCCGTGGCCAAGATGTCGTTGAAGGTCACGGTGCCTCTTGAGGGCCTCTCCTTCAACCATCCTCAGCAGACCGTTTTTGCCGGAGAATCTGTTGATGTTGCCTGGACTCCGACGCCTCTCGACGCCCTTTCCTACGACGTCAAACTGGAGTATGACCAGAATGTGTTCATGTTGTCAACCACGGTTCAGAATACGTTGGTGGTTAATGCACAGGCTTCGGCAGGCGAATACACCGTCAAGGCCGTCGCTTACGGCAAAGAGGGCACTCCTCTTGGTGTCACGGCTGAGTTGAAGGTGACCGTGAAGAAGCATGTGGAGAAGATAGAGGTGTCGTTGACAGGTGTGTTGACACTTGCCGTCGGCGATGTCGTTGCGCTTGCCGATTACATCAAGGTGATGCCCGAGGACGCTGCCGACAAAGGCTATTCTGTCCAATCAGCCAATCCGCAGATTGTGTCGGTCACGGGCGATGCCCAGAGCGGCTACCGCGCAACAGCTGTCGCTGCCGGTGAAACAACGTTGGAAATAGTTTCCACCGACAATCCCGCCGTCAAGGTCTCCATCTCTATAAGGGTGGCGGCTGAGGTCGTTAAACTTGAGAGCCTCTCCTTCAATAATCCTGTGCAGTCGGTCTATGCTGGTGAACAGGTGGATGGCTCATGGACAGCCACTCCCGCCGATGCGGCCAACTATATCGTCAATCTGGAATTCAACCAGGATGTCTTCACCATCCTCCCCTCCGCTCAGAACAAACTGAAGGTGAACGAAAATGCCAAGGCCGGCGATTATGTGATTACGGCCAAGGCGTATGGATTGGATGGCAAGGAGCTGGGCATTACAGCTACGTTGAAGGTGACGGTCAGGAAACATGTCACGGCCATCACACTGGCAGAGCAGACCTTGACCATGAAGAAGGGCTCAAGCATGAAGATGGATGATTTGGTGAAGTTCACACCAGAAGATGCCGATGACAAGCGCCTTCAGTGGACATCTTCCGATGAGGCAGTCGTTTCTCTTTCCGAGACGGGCGGCTCATGGACAGCCACAGCCCTTGCTGGTGGCACAGCCACGCTCACTGCCGCGTCTCTCGACAATCCGCAGGCTAAGGCACAAATGAAGGTTGAGGTCAATGTCCCGCTTGAGGGTGTCGTTGCTGACCATCCGCAGCAAACTGTTGAGGTAGGCAGCAACGTCGATTTGAGTTGCACCTTTACACCCGCCGATGCTACCGACACCCAGATTCGTTGGAGCAGTTCCGACGAGTCGGTTGTGGAGGTTGCCGAAGGTAGCGACGGTAAGTGGACAGCCGTGGCAAAAGCTTCTGGTAATACCGTGTTGACAGGTCGGACGCACGAAGGCGGCTACGTGGCGACCATCTCCGTTGCCGTACCCTATCATGTGACCGGCATCACACTCACTGCCGCCTCGCTGTCGCTTAAGCCAGGCGACACGTTCAATCCCGATTCCTACGTGCAGGCCGTCGTTCCTGAACAGGCTGCAGACAAGAGCTTGACATGGACGAGCTCCGATGAGTCTGTGGTCAAGATTGAAGGTAAGCCCGGTGCTTACACGGCTACGGCTGTGGGTGTAGGTGAGGTGACGCTGACGGTTCGTTCAAACGATCGTCCCGGTGTCACGCAGACGCTGCAGGTTTCGGTGACCGAGGAGGTCGTTCCGCTGACAGGCCTTGCCTTCGCCGTTCCGTCTCAGACCGTATTTGCCGGCGATGTCGTCGATGTCGCATGGACTCCCACTCCCGCCAATGCCACTTCCTACAATGTGAAACTGAAGTACGACGAGGCCGTATTCGAACTCAAGTCCGATGTCATGACTGTTCGTCCCGATGTGGCTGCAGGCGACTATCAGATTGTCGCCCAGGCTTACGATTCAGACGGCGGGGAGATGAATGTCCGCGCCACGCTCACCGTCACTGTCCGCACCCATGTCTTGGGCATCGTCTTGTCCGGAGAACTTGGTGATGAGCCGCTTTCTGTGACGAAGGACCAGTCTGTCGTGCTTGATGGCTACGTGACGGTTACCCCCGCTGATGCCTATAATCAGAGCGTTGTCTGGACATCCTCCGACACCTCGGTGGCAACGGTGTCCGAACAGAACGGCGTCTGGTCGGTGACGGGTGTTGCTGTTGGCGAGGCTACGCTCACCGTGACGTCGAGGGACAACCCCGCAGTCTCTGCCCGTTTGGCCGTAAAGGTCATAGAGGCCGTTGTTCCCGTTACTGGTTTCGACCTGGCGAGAAACACGGTTTCCATGACGAAGGATAGCGATGCAGCGGTCATCGGGCTTACTCCCGTCCCAGCCGATGCAACGGTCGATGTGGCGAAGTTCTCCGTGGCTGTGAGCGACATCTACGGCCAGGGAAAAGACTGGAAGTACCTCGATGTCGCCGTGCGGGAACAGGATGGCCAGTACGAAGCTGTCATCAGCGCTGCCTACACGTGGGGCATCAATGCTTTCGATATTCTTTACGATGGAAAGAAGGTGGGTAGTGTCAGCGTCAATGTCGGTGCTGTCATACCCTTCGAGAAAGGTTGGAACTGGATTAGCACCCCGTATGCCGACTATGCATTGGGTAAACTGGACAAGGTGGAACCGGACGACATGGGCACCCTCTTCGGTGATGCCCTTCAAGAAGTACGCAGCACCGATGCCCTGCTCTACAAAGACCCCGATGTGGGCTACTTCGGTGACTTCGCCGGACTCTCCTCTGCCCGGATGTATCAGTTCCATTTTGCATCGACCCCGGCCAACACATTTACCATATATAATATAAATAGGAATAGCGCTTCGGCCACTGTGGGCGCCGGTTGGACGTGGCTGGCCTATCCTTATGAGTATGCCTACACACCTGCTGAGCTTGCCAAGGCTGGAGTCTTTGATGCAGCCGTTGAGGGCGACAGGATTGTTTCGCAAGACAACTTCGCCGAGTTCAGCGACGGCACGTGGAGCGGTACCCTCACCCTCCTCCAGCCCTCCGCAGGTCTCATGTATTTCCGCAATGCCGACAGTCGGGCTACCGTGGCGTGGGCCGGTTATGACGCCCTTGGCCAGAAGCTGCCTGTACAGGGCGGCGGACAGGCTGGGGCCAACGGCCGTCGTGACGGTCACCGTGTCTGGAACTACGATGCCCGAGCCTTTGCCGACAACATGACCGTGGTAGCCGCCTTCGACGGCATCGACTTCCCCGAGAACTGCACGGTCGGCGCCTTCGTCGATGGTGAATGTCGTGGTCAGGGCCAATATGCCGATGGCCGCTACTTCATCACTGTGCATGGCACCGCAGGCGAGTCCGTCTCGTTCGTCCTCTACGACGAGCAGTCGGGCGACTACTGGTCAGTGCTGGGCAGTCTATCCTTCAGCGACAAGGCAGGTAGCGTCAAGGCCCCGCTTCGTCTGAAGGTGGGTGAGCGCACTACCGCCATTGACAACCTGCAACTCGCCGACGGCGATTCGTCTGAACGCACCATCCATGACCTGCAAGGCCGCCGTGTGCTGAATCCTGAAAAGGGTGTGTACATTATCCAAGGAGAAAAGAAAATCATAAAGTAAACCATAAACGATTGTCCCTATGAAGAGGTATATCACTAAAAAGGTTTGGACGCTGTGGCTGCTGACTGCCGGTTTGGGCGCAGCAGTTACAACAGCCCGTGCGCAGGACATTGCTCAGATCGCAAAGAGCGACCCTCTCATCATCACCGGTGCCGTGGGAACGAACAACACGTTCTACCACTCGTCGATGGGTAGCAGCTATGCTACACCGTTCAGCAGTACGTTCTACGCGAGCATGAACATCAGTGTCTATGGCTTTTCGATGCCGTTTTCCGTCTATTATGCGACGAATGGCAACTTCTCGTTCAGCTATCCGCACTTTTCGTTCAATGCCAGCCCGACGTACAAGAACTGGACGCTCCACTTGGGACAGCGTTCTATGTCGTTCTCCAATTACGTCATGTCCATGCCCTTCAACGGTGTCGGCATTGAGTATAACGGTCAGCACATCCGTGGAGGAGGCTTCTACGGCATCCTTCGCAAGGCAGTGAACGACGACCCCGAGAACCCCAACGCCCGCACCCCGCAGTATCAACGCACTGGTTGGGGCGGCAAGGTGGGCGTCGGTTCGTCGAGCAACTACATCGACCTCTACTTCCTGCGTGCCGAGGACAAGCTGTCGTCGCTCTACGATGCCTGGCGGCTGACGACTCCGGCGGCCGAGGACCTCGTGGTCGGCGCCAAGGGCCGTCTGTCATTGGGCAGCTGGATGTCACTGCAGGCCAATGTGGCAGGCTCTGTCTTTTCCGACGACGTCACCGCCGACACGCTCAAGGTGGAGCAGCTGATGCGTTGGGACAAGGTGTTCGCCGCACGCTATAGCTCATTGGCTCGCTTTGCAGGCGACGTCAGTCTCAACCTCAACGTGCTGGGCGTCAACGCCGCACTGACGTATAAGATGATTCAGCCGCAGTACAAGTCGCTGGGCGTCTCGTACGTATCCAACAACCTCCATTCGCTGGGCGTCTCGCTTAGCACCATGCTGTTCAAGTTCCTCTCCCTCTCGGGCAGCTTCAGCGGCCAGGCCGACAACCTCAGCAAGCAGCAGGAATACACCACTTCGGGCTATGTTTATAATGGCAACATGGGCTTCAGCCTTGGCCAGCATTTCTCGCTCAACACCGGTTATAGCGGCTACCGCCAGATGCAGTCCGACGGTACGGCACATGTCAACGACAGCACGCGTGTCAACCGCATCATGCACAACCTGTTCCTCTCGCCCGCCATCTCCTTCGGCGGCGAAGCCCTGACGCACAATCTTTCGCCCAGTTTCAGCTATACGCTCAACAAAGACCTCAATCCCTTCACCAACAAGGGCAAGGATGGCATCAGCACCGACGTCATGACGCTGGCTGCCGGTCTTGGCTATAGCTTAGGTATCTCCAGTTGGGGCCTCAACCTGGCGTCGAACTACAGCCACCAGCAGAGCGTAGGCTACGGCATGAAGTACAGCACCGATGCCGTATCGCTCGGCACCAGCCGCTCGTTCCTCGAGGACGATGCCCTGCAGGCCAGCCTCAACTTCTCGTTCGCCCTGAACAACATCATCGGTCAGGGACGTAACATGTCCTACGGCGCCGACCTCAGCCTCGGCTATACCCTCAAGGAGGTGCACGTCTTCTCTTTCACGGCAGGCTACAACCGCTTCAACAACCTCAACATCGTGAATGCGGAAGAGGTGGCCGAGTATGAGCGCTATCGGGGCTACGACCTCTCTTGCAGCCTCAACTACAACTACACCTTCAGCCTCCTTGAGATTAAGCACAAGGAGAAGGAGCAGGAGGTGCAGCAGAGCGCAGAAAAGTACAACCTGAAATAGTTTGACAGTATGTGTTTTCGTAACTTTTGAAAGTGGAAAGTCAACTTTTGGAAATAGAGTCTTGAACGTTTGGAATTTTTGAATAAAAAGAAAATCGCGATATGAAAAGGAAGTCCTTCTTGTTAAAGAGAGCCGCTGCGGTTGCAGCCTTCTTCGTTTCAGTGGTCCACGTGTCCGTTGCTCAGGACGTACAGGTGTTGCTCCGTCCGAAAATGGATCCCATGCCTCCGCAGGTGATGAACTACATCGGCAATCCCGGCAACTACTTCGAGGTCTCGCTGACCAACACGTCCAGCGAGGTGCAGAACGTTTTCCTGACCATGGAGGTCGCGAAGCAGGCGGGCGGTGAGCTCAGCGTGACAACACCCTACTACATCCAGCCCAACAAGGCCATCACCCTTGTCCCCGGCCGTCTCACCACCATCGATCAGGTGACGCTGCTTGGCCAGTTCCGGCAGCTGCTGCCAAAGGACATCACCCTCAAGGGTGCCGAGGTGAGCGACTTCTACGACAATGGCGTCATCGGCCTCCTGCCCGAAGGCACCTATCAGGCTCAGGTGAAGGTCTATCAGTGGGACCCCGCCGTCAAATACCCCCAGTTGGTCAGCGACCCCCTGCAGGGCAAGTGCACGTTCAGCGTCTGCTACAACGCCTCGGCGCCTGAAATCCTTGTCCCGTTGTACAACTCTCTCGAGCTGAGCCAGAACGCGGTCGGCACGCCCAAGCCCGAGACGCCCGGCGTGGTGTCCGATGCCAACGATGCCAAGTGGCATCCCGCCATCCTCGACCCCACCAAGGCACAGTTCGTCTGGTCGGCGCCCGTCATCAACTGTGGCGGCAAGGTTCGTTCCTATAAATATCAGCTTGATATCTTCCCCATCGGAACGGCTCAGACTACTGCCGAGGAGGCCGTGGCAACCGGTACCATTGCCAAGACCGTCAAGAACCTCGTTGCCCCGCAATGCATTATTTCCGAGGCCGAGGTTACCCAGATGAAGAAGTTCTCGCCCACGGGCTACTTCGTGGCCCGCGTCACCGCCACCCCCACTGTGACGGACAAGGCCAACGCCGACTACAGCACCATCGAGAACAACGGCCATAGCCAGCTGCTCGTCTTCCGTCTCAAGCAGGAAGCCTACGATAAGGGAGGCAGCGTGCCCGTGGTTGTTCCCGACGAGGAGGAGAGCGAGGAAGAGGAAATCAAGGAAGAGAAGAAGGAAGAAGACAAGAAGGTTGAGGTTGACCCGGGCTACAAGGAGCCCGAGAAGAACGACGACAAGAAGTACGTCTATTATCCTCCCAAACTCACGGCTCCGGCGCCGTTCAAGGGCAATGTCATCAAGGCCGACGGCGACATCAAGCTCGCCTGGGAAAAACCCGTGAAGAAATCCGGCGGCGACGAGACGATGAACTTCACCTATACGGTCCAGCTGTTTAAGAAGCGTGCCTCGCAGAGCATCGACTCGATGTTGGTCAGCAAGCCTCTTTTTGAAGAGAAAAACCTCTCAGCCACCAACTACACCCTTCGCTGGGATGATATTAAGGAAAAGGTCAAGCTCAACGACAACCTCGTTGTGGCTGTCGTCCCCGTCTGTCTGAACGAAAGTTCCATTGGCTATGACAACGAGGACGAGCGCAATCTCTACCGCGGCTCCTATGTCACCGGCGAGACGGGCAAGCTCATCGACTGCGACCCCGAGGCCGGCAAGAGCATCACGAACCGCACGCTGGCCAACTTCACTGAGAAAGATCTCCGCGACATGGAGGTGATGGTTGGTCAGTTCCCGCTCACCATCGAGAACGCTAACCTTGTCGATGGTGATCACTACGAAGGACGCGGCTACATCACGTGGAAACCCATGGGTGACCTCCCCTTCAAGATAAACGTCACATTCGACAAACTCTACATCAACAGCGACAAGATTGTCTATGACGGCGAAGTGGTCTCAGCTAAAGAGGAAGACCCGAATCTCAACGACTACATCCCCTACGAGATGTTCGACGACCTCTTCTTGGCTGACCTCATTGGAGCCGGCACAGCGGAGGCATACGGCGATAAACTGTTTGAGTATATTGATAACGACCAGAAGATGGCCAAGTACTGCCAGTATGCCCGTGAGGTGGCGCCCATCATCGACGACATCATCAAGGGGCAGGTGACGGTGAACCTCCCCGTTAGCCTGACGAAGCTCATCCCCTCCTGTCCGGTCGATATCCAGATTATGTCCGGCCGCTGGAGTCCCACCAATGCCTCCGTCAGCATCATCGGCATGTTCGCTCTGCCCGAAAGCAGCTACACGGACAGCCAGGTGGCCGTCTTCGGCCTGCCGCGACTCTGCATCGAGCCCGACTCGTTCGTGCCCTCGGGGGCTACAATGGCATTGCTCTCCGATTTCTATATCAAGGATCCCAGCACCCAGTTCGTCTTCACCCTCAAGGCGCCGAGCGACCTTCAGCAGATGGAGAAGGATGGTTGTTCCATCTCCTTCAACAAGAATGGCTTCCAGAAGATGCACTTTGAAGCCGATATGGAAATTCCCGGCCTCATCAAGGCCGACGAGAAGGGCGAGCGCCTCAGAGGCCAGCGTCCCCACATCGATATTCAGGCCGATATTGAGGATTGGGACAACTGGTGGGGGAAAATCAAGATGGACAACTTCGAGGTGGAGGAAGCACCGGGCTTCACCTTCTGTCCCTCGGGCGAGGGTCTTATGTACGACCACTCTGCCAAGGAGAATGTCCCTGGCTTCAAGTTCCCCGAACCCATGACCCCACAGGGCGGCATCGACAAGAACTTCAAGCCTAAGACCTACGATAAGACCCAGCTCGGCATCACCTCCGACAAGGAGGATGTCAAGTGGCAGGGCCTCTACCTCGACAAGATTGGCGTCTGGCTGCCGCCCATCTTCAAGCAGGGCGACGGCAACAACCGCATCGAAGTGGCCATGAAGCAGTTCCTCTGGGACGACAGCGGTGTCTCGCTCACCATTGCTGCCTCGGGCACCAACGGCGGCGACCTCATCGGCATCGAGACGGGTAAGCTCGGCGGTTGGGGCATGTCCCTCCACGAGGTCGGCGTCTCCGTTGTGCAGGGCGACTTTGGCTGCACCTACTTCACCGGCATGGTGAAGGCCCCGCTCATCGGCGGCAAGTGGAACTACTCCACCTCGTTCGACAAGATTGACAAGGGCGCAGGCGGTGACGACCTCCGCATACTCTTCCACATGCAGCCCGATGGCGACCCGGAATTCGACTTTTTCCTGGCTAAGGTAAATTTGGATGAGAAATACACCCATTTGGACGTGCAATACACCCAAGCCGACAAGGAGACGAAGGTCGAGCTGGAACTGGCTGGTCATATCACCATAGCCGGCACGGAGGAGGTAACGAAGAAACTCTCCGTGGACATCTCGGGTGTATCCTTCACGGGCATGCGCGTGGCCAACTTCGAAAAGCCCAAGGATTCCAACAACAAGTCCGATGCACAGGCCATGAAGTTCTCCCACACCTTCGAGCCTATCTGTGATGGGCCGAACTGCTGGTTTGACCTGGGTACATGGGGCCTGGCTTCGGCCGAAAAGACCCTTGGCCCGTTCAAGTTCTCGTTGGACAACTTCGGCGTCGATAAGAAGGACGACCTGGTCGGTGTTAACATCGTGGGTACGATAGGTCTCGTGGGCGATGTGTTCTCCGCCACAGCGGGTGTCACCGTCTGGGCCAAGGTCGATCTGAACAAGATGGAAATCGACTACGAAGATACCACGCTCGACAAGATTGGCCTTAGCACCGAGTTCGGTGGCTGCAAGGTGGCCGGAATGCTCGAGTTCGTCGATAAGAACGAGGGCGGCACCAAGGTCAAGGGCTACGCCGGTACGCTGGAGTTCAAGCTTCCGGGCGACCTCTTCAAGCTGCAGGCAGCCGGAGGCTTCTTCAACGCCAGCGACAACGACCACGGCAAATTCTCGTCGGCCTACTTCCTGGCCGGTGTCGGCGGAGCTTCCGGTATCCCCATCGGCCCCGTGCAGCTCAACGACATCTCGGGTGGCTTCTTCTTCCACACGGCTCTTGACATGAAAACAGTGGAGGCCAACGAAGGCGACGTGACGAAGTGGAAGACCTCGGTCAAATACGGCGTCCACGGCGGTATGTTCGGTCTGGGCATCGCCACGGCGGGCACCGACCGCGGCCTCAACGCCAAGGTGCGTATGACGGTGCTCTATGATGCCATCAAGAACCGCCTCTCCACCTTCCGCATGACGGGCGACATGCATGCCCTCTGTGCACCCGGTGCTGACGACGGCATGATCAACGCCAAATGCTGCATCGTCTATCAGAATCTGCCTTCCAACGAGGGTGGCAAATACTTCCAGATTAACATCACGGCTGATGCCGGTGGCGACATGGACAAGATGTACGAACAGTTTACAGGTCAGAAGTTCGTTCTGCCTGAGTGCGTTGGCGACCTGCAGGAGATGGGCGACCAGAGCGACAAGAAGAGCAAGGACGCCAAGGACACGAAGCCGAAAATCTCATGCGGAGTGAACATAACGATTGACTTCAAGGTGACCATGAAGGCCGACGATGACCCGGCAGACTACAAGCCGAAGTGGCATCTCTATGTGGGCCAGCCGGGCGACGGCACCCCCTCCAGCATGATGAAGGACCGTTGCTCTATCACCATCATCGACTTCCAGGTGGGTGGCAAGAAGGACAAGGTGGCCGCATGGTGTAAGATATGGGCCAACGCCTATCTCTGCATCGGCAACGAGCTGCCCAACGACGGCAAACTGCCGCCCATCCCGGAAGAGGTCGATGAGTTCCTCAACGGCTCAAAGAAAAACGAACACCTCTCTGAATCGGGAAAGAACAAGTCGGCCGAAGCTGAACAGAAGCGTCAGCAGGCTGTCAGTCAGTTCGACGGCGCTGCCAAGTCGGGCGTGATGTTCGGTGTGTCGGCTGGTGGTGACTTCGGTGTCCGCGCCGTCATCTGTTATGCGCAGGCTACGCTGATAGCGGGCTTCGATGTCGTGCTCAAGCAGCTGGCTGATGCCCAGTGTAACGGCAAGCCTGCCGGCGGCAAGGGCGGCTTCTACGGCATGGGTCAGGTCTATGCGATGGCAAAGGGTGAGCTGGGCCTGATTATCGACCTCTGGATTTACAAGGGCGACTGGGCGCTCGTCAGTGTTGGCGTCGGTGCCCTGCTGCGCGGTGGATTCCCCAACCCGTCGTGGATGTACGGTAAGGTCAAGGCCACGTGTAAACTCTTCGGTGGCCTCATCAAGTTCAACGGTTCGCTCACCTTCGAGCTGGGCGACGTCTGCTTCCCCGATGCCGGCAACCCGCTGGACGACATCAAGATTTTCGAGGACATGACCCCGGGCCAGGAATACACGGGCAACAACGTCTCGCAGGCCGACGGCTGGCAAGGCGACGGCATTTCCGTGTTCTCTCCCGCAGGCTTCACCACCAACATGAAGATCGGCACCCGTCTCGACCTCGTCGATGAGAACACGGCCAACCGTATGGCAGGCCGCGACGGCGACCCTGCCGACTATGCGGCGAATGCCATGCGCTCCTATAAGTTCTACCTCGAACCGCAGGGCATCTTCGAATCGTGGACCGACAAGGAGGGTAAGAACAACCACACGACTGACATGTTCAACTACCGTACGACCAACCAAGAGACCTACGAGTACGTCATCTCCGGTGGTATGCTGCGTGCCAATCGCTATTACAAGTTGACGCAGAAGGGCTATTGTAAGGAAATCCGCAACGGACACGAGGTGGATCCCGTCTTTAACGATGCCTCGACGGGCTACAAGGACGTGAACCGTCCATGGGACGACGAGGTCATCCGCTACTTCCACACGGGAGCACTGCCCAACAACCTGATGGAGGGCAATCAGATAGCCTTCACTCAGCCACAGCGGGCAGGCGGCAGACGTTTCTACAAGAACGAGATGGAGAACCCGAGAATCCACATGAGGGTCGATCGCACCAAGGCCGGTGACGACATCTTCAACACATCCAAGTACGACCTTGTGGCCCGCTTGGAGAAGAAGGTGAACGGCAACTGGGTGCCCGCCGATGCGGTGATACGCGTCGATACCTATAAGTCCGGTAACGACTACTACTACGTCGATGAAAACGGCAACGTCGATTACACCATCAAGGTGAACAGTGCAGGCGACGTCATCGCCACGCAGGTTGACCCGTTTGCTCAGGGCAGTGGCTACGACAAAAACTCGTATTCCTATCTTGGCAAGAAATATACGTACCTTGGCGTAAACCGCGAGCGTGTCCAGCGTTTCACGGCTGAGCTGAGCAATGCGATAAAGGATGCTTCGGAGAAGGTGGGTGCGTCGAAGGCAACGTACTATTACCCGCTGAAGTGGGTTCCCACGGGCTTCAACAGCATCGAGAAAGCCATTGAATACTATCAGGCAATGATAAACTCCGAATCTTCATCAATGAGAAGCTCGCTATCCTCGGTGACTACGGCGCTTAACACACTGAAGAAGGATTTGACTTCGGCCATGAAGGATGGCGCTGAATCGATGAGGCCGCTGCCCAACGACGCGGATATCCGATATGTCTATCAGGGTGCCGGCACTGTCTCTGCAGGCGCAAAGAGTCTGGTGGTACATGCTAAGGAATTCCTGCAGGAAACATACAACAGGATGCAAAGATGCCTGAATGATGGAGAAGTCTATGTGACACAGTATGGTAAGAAAACAACCTACCAGAACAGGCATCAGTTGCCGCTCTCATACTATAAGTCTTACATCGAAAACTACGATACAGAGATGGGTTATGCTCTTTCGGAACTGCGGAGCAACGGCTTCGGTGTGGCCCCAACGACACAGGAGTTGAATGAACTGAAGGCACTCTATCTTCAGATGGCTGTTCCGTACAGCAAAATCAAGGCTGACTACGAAAAAGCCGTCAAGATAGAGCCCGTCCTTACCAGAGCCAAAACGCAGCGCGATAACGTCAAGAATAATTACACGAAGGATATCCGTAATCCGAAGAATGGGCTAAGCATTAAGAAAAGCCGTCTGAACAACATGAATGGTTTCCTGAAGAAATATTTTGACGGTTACCGCAAAGAAGTCGACATCTATCCTGAGTATTGCCTGTCGAAAGAGGTCATCGCGATTTGCGATGCCTTTGACGATTCGCTGAAGGAGATGACAAGGTATGTTGCTCACATAGAGAATACGCAGACGGTGAAGACGAAGGCCACCGAGTTAGAGAACCTGCTGAAACAGGTGAATGACTACATGGACAAGACGCCTGAGGCTTCGCGCAGCTACTACTACGTGAAGTCCAACTACTACAACAAGGCAAAAACGGCTTTCGACGAAGCCCAGAAGGTTGCCAGCAACGGCAGCGAGTTCGAGCGTGCCAAGACGGCCTACAATGCCATCGAGGCCGCCATCTTCGGCAGCGAAAAGCTGGCGCTTGAATTTGCCCGCGAGAAGAGAACAGCTTCCAACACGGCCCTCAGCGCTGCCCGCACGGCGGCATCGTCAGCAAAGTCCGCTGCCAGCGCCACCGCCACGGAAATGAGCAGGACGTCCGATTCAAACGACAATGCTGCCAAGGTGCAGGAACTTCGCGGTAAAGAGGAGAAAGCGTATGCCGATGCCTATGACAAGGCTAACGCTGTGGCCGACATCGCCGCCGACGTACTGCGCTACACGTCACGTCACACCGGCGAACTGAACAAAACCTCCAATGCCGACCAGATGCGACAGATTGTAAAGGACTGCCGCACTAATGCCGACGCCGCTATGGAGAACTACCGTTCTGCCGTCAACAGTGCTACCGGGTATAGAGTGAAGACTTACACCACTAAGGCCATCAACAACTTCTATTACCTGCGCTATTGGACGACAAACATGATGTCCACCACCAACACCACAACGCTTGAATCCTACTACAAGTACGTCCTGGACTATCAGAAAGAGATAGGAGAAAACCTTGAATCGGCCCGTAACATCAAGAGCGACCACATCTACACCTATCTGATACGCGACATCAAGAAGTTGGTGGATGACCACTTCAAGGCTGCCGCTAACTACCTGCGCGATCCCAACAACAGCACCTATGCCAGCTATGTGGCCAACTACCTACATGGCGCAGCCATGAAGGCCAGGAACTTCGCCACGTCGTCCGACCCGGCTTTGCAGGATTACTACTACGCAGACTACATGGCCACCTATGCCGAGACGGCCAGCAAGATGCTGAAGGATTATGACGACAAGCGTTCGGCTTCGGCCCAAAGCAAGTACAAGACGCTGAAGGACAACAGCAACACGGTCTCCAACAAATTCTACTACATACGCTACTATTTAGGGCTAATGTTGACGGAGACCAATCAGTCCTCGCTGAACAGTCGTTACAACACGATTAACAGTTATTTTGAGGACATCAAGAAGATAGAGAGTTCCAGCGAAGGCCTCGACAACAACTTCATCAGCTACGTGCAGATACAAAAAGACAGGTATATGGCTTCCTGTTATAAGAGTGCTGCGTATTATCTTAAGGAGCGCAAGGGCAGCAATGCCAACTATATGGTCAATGTCGCTTCGTATCTGTGCAGTGCTGCAGAGAGTGCAAAAAACAGTGCAGCTTCCACGTTGAGTAACGTGCAGGACTATGACTATGCCAGTCACATGGCCACGATAGCGGAGGATGCCAACAAGCATATCAAGGGCTATACCTTCAATGCTTCGCCCAACTCTACGCAACGTAGCCAGATCAACAACTACAAGACACGGACGAATACAGCCGCTACAGGTGCCCGCTCCTCGGCCGACGCTAAGAAGGGCAAGAAGGTCTCAACCCCGACGGTCAGCCTGTACGAGGAGAAGGTGAAGGATGCCGCCGGCTTTGCCACGAAAGCCCGCGAGGGTGCCAACGCCAAGCGGGGCAAGAACCTGGCGGTGGATGAGGTGACGCCGACCTCCGAGTCGCCCGCTACGCCGCTCTACGCCTCTGCAGTTCCCTTCCGGAGCACCGTGCCTGGCGTGGCCGAAGCCTTCGAGCTGGCCAACCCGGGTAACCCGGAAACACCTGAGACCCCTGAGACCCCCGACGGCCCGGCCGGTGCAGCGGTGGTGTCGAAGGTGGCCGGCATGATGAACGCCTCCATGCCCAAGCCGAAAGCCAAACCGGCTGTACCTGCCGAGAGCGTCATCAACAGCGCGTCGGCCATGCTGAACGGCGCCTCAGCCACCGCGACTGAGCCGGCACCTGTTCCCGACGTGCCTGCGGTCAGCGGTCCGCCTGCCGACAATCCCTATAAATCGGCAACCAACGTGCTTACCAATGCTTACCGCAATGCAGGCAAGACAACTTCGGCTTATTCCAGCACATCGGGTGCCACTATGCACGTCGATGCCGCTTCGCTGGCAAACAGCAAGGTGACTACCATGAATGTCTATTTGAATAAATCGACGAATGGCAACTGTCATTATCTGAGTATTCCGAGCCTTGATATGTATAAAACCATCGTGCAGGCCAACAGCAATTTCAGCAATTATGACTACCGTGTGGTCATCATGCAGGTGGATAAGGTGAAGTTCCAGGCGGCGCAGCTCGAAGGCCAGAAGGTGAAGGAAACTACCACCGAGGAGGCCGAGTTGGACAAATCGAACAAGGATTACCTGCAGGGCACGGGCACGGACGGCACTAACAACAAGGGCGACAGCTACAGCCTGCAAGCTTATATGGCCAACTACTACAAGGAGATGGAGAGGTTAGGTTTGGAAGAGAACGAAGGCGAGGCCGAAAAGACCAAGCTCAAGAAGCAGGCGGTCAGCTACAAGAACTTTGCCAGCGAAATCTACGAATGGAGCCTCAACTTCAATCCATACTTGATTCAGACTGACTTTGCTTCTTGGGCGGACGGGAGGATGAACGCCGATGGAACTTCTCAGTCGTCCTACTACGACTATCTGGATAGTCAGCTTGAGGGCATGAGACCGACGAAGTTCACGTACAACAACACGGCGTATTCCCCCACCACTCTTGCGCAGAAAAACGATGCCACGCTGCTGACCAACTATGACTACGTCTTGCGCGACCCCTATGTATGGATTGCGTATATGGGAAGTTATGCGTTGTTTAATGGTAGGCCACTGGCTAAAAGAGACGCCTGGGGAGACCGAGAATTCAGTAATCCCATAGCGCTGACTGTTAGCTTCAAGGAGATGTCGGCGCCCTACAGACAGAAGGTGAACCCGTCGAACATCGGCTATACGAATAGAGGACAGTACGCTTTTGTGTCATACAACTACTTTGGCAATAAGTTCAATCGAACGTATGACATGACGGATGCTACACACTACTATGACACCAGTGGCTATCAAAGCTACAAAACTTCAGCCGTAGCGAAGAACTACGAAGTAGCGTCAACGTTTATCAAAGAGGCGGCGGTAGGCTACAGCACGCCCTCGTACGATGCCTGCCGCGCAGCGAACATCAACAGGTCTTCATCCAGCCAGAACCTATATACGGCCGTTGACGCCATCAAGGAGATGCTTAGCGACATATATGCTCTATCAACTTCCATCCAGTACAGATACAAATACTTCCTTTATGACAAAAGCTGGAAAAATATAAAAAGTACAACCGGGAGCTGGATTTCCTCGAATGAAAAGTGCGGTTACTCGGAACTTTCGTGTCCGGCTTACCAAGTGGGAATGATTTACAAGTCGAAGCAACTGGTCGATAACAGTAAGGGGGGGAACTGGGACAATGATTTCCCAGGCTATCCTTCACGCTTCTATTATGAACCCGACCAGGTGGCACTTAGCCTGACGAATTATCCCAAGACAACCAGGAAAAACTATCGGTTTGATGTGTCGTGGTATTGCAATAACCTGAAGTCCGTTACGCACGAGTTTTATCGTTGCAATGCATACGACCTGAAAAACCAGGTCTATACGATATTCACCAATACGACGGACAAATACACCAAGTCGAAAGTATGGTCAAATCCGCTGTCTGGATACGGTAGTAATTGGTCGTATTATGATGTGCAACCGTTGTGGAAATAAGGTATGATAACTGATAACAAGAAAAGAGATATGAAAAGTAGCTTTTTGTTCAGTATGACGCGTGTCGTCGTGACGTGGGGTTGCCTGCTGGCTGTAACCATGGCATCGGCACAGGTCGTAAAATCATCGAAAGACGATGACGACAACAAGGAAGGGAATAAGTCGGCGTTGACGAGTGATATGATTGATCCGAACGATACGCTCAACCTTCCGTTGGACACTATGTTCCATTACTATGAGTGGATGCACGCAGGCATGGACAGCCTTGCCGCCGAGACGGAGGAGGTCAAGTTTAACCTTCAGATGCTGGCCCGTCCCTATGGCGACAGCATCGTCATCCGCTGGGCTCCCGATGAGTATGTGCCCTGGAAGTTCCTCAACGGAAAAGGCGTCTGGCTCCTTCGCAGCGACATCACCAACGAAGTGATGGACGACACCATTGCGCTGCTGAAACCGATGAACAAGTACGACTTTGCCGAACTCTTCTCCGACACCGACACGATGGCCTTTGCCGCTATGCAGACCATCTTCGGCGAAGGGACGAAGTTAGGAAACACGCGGTCGAACCCTAACTCGGCGGGCTCCATCATGGAGGTCTATGAGGAGCAGCAAAATGTCTTTGGCATGGCGATGGTCATTGCCGAGCAACGCCCCGACATCGCCAAGGCCATGGGACTTCGATACGTGGATAAGGACGTGAAGCCAGGCAGGGTGTACAGCTATTTCCTGACGCCGAACCTCACGCCTGATGTGCTGAAGGTGACACCCGCATACGTGGGCTTGGAGAACGTGCCCTTCGAGCCCCAACCCTTGACGCTGGAGCTGCAAGACTCCATCGTCTCGGTCGATGGCGTCCTGCTTTCATGGCCTTACACGGACAACTACAGTGCCTTCGACATCGAGCGCCGCAAACAGGGGCAGAAGGACTGGGTGGTGCTGAACGACAAGCCGTACATGTCCATGACGATGGACTTCTTCGAGGAAGACAATCCGCCCAGCCTCTATGCTGACACGGGCGTGGAGCCGGGCACCTACTTCTACCGTCTGCGTGGCTACGATTCGTTTGGCGACAAATCGGCCCCCGGTCCCGAGCACGAGGTGACGATGCCCGACCTGCTGCCGCCTACGCCGCCACGCATCAAACTCATCACTATCGAGCGTGGCGACACCACCATCACTGCCCGCATCGACTGGGCAAAGGAGACCATCGAGCCTGACCTGCTCGGCTACATCCCCTTCTACCAGTACGGCGCACCGGAGAATGTGGATGAACTGACGGCTGAGGCACAAGTGAACACGGCCGACTCGGCCCTCTATGGTGGCCGTTGGGTGCCGCTGGTGCAGGACCGTGTGCTTGCGCCGACGGACACCTGCATCACCGTGGATGTGCGCGGACTATCGACGGGTATGGTGACCATTGCCGCCGTCGATTCGGCCATGAACATGACCTATGCCATGCCGATGCCCATGCGCATCGAGGACCTGGAGCCGCCGCTTCCTCCGACCAATCTGCGCGGACTGGTGTCGGCCGAAGGCGTGGTGACGCTGGGCTGGACACCATCCATTTCGCGTGATGCTTACTACTACGAGGTCTTCATGGCCAACGATACGACGCACACGTTCGTCCTCGTGCCCAACCAGCAGCAATATACCGACACGTTGTTTAAGGACACGCTCTCGTTGGAAGTGAACCATCCGTTCAAATACTACAAGGTGCGCACCATCGATTGGGCGGGCAACAACTCTGAGTTCACTGAGGTGCTGCGCGTGCAGCGTCCGAACTTCAACCCGCCGTCGGAGTGCTTCATCGACACGTCGTGGGTGACGCAGGACAGCATCTACATGCGCTGGGTCATCTCGCCCGAGAAGGACTTGGACAAGGTGCGTGTGTTCCGCCGCCTGAGCAACGAGAGCCAGTGGACGATGATTCAGACGTTCTATCAAGAGGATGTGAACGGAAAATCGACAATTGAGGTCATCGACCGTCCGGCTCCGAACCAGACAATCCGCTACTACTACGCCATCGAGGCCATCAACATGACGGGCGTCAGCACGGGCCTCTCCATGCAGGTGTGCTACCTGTTCCAGGGGCAGAGGGTGTTCGACATACCCATCAAGCTGGATGCCCAGTGGCGCGAGGACAAGAAGCGCGTCATCGTTGCTTGGGAGTCCCCAGAGGAACTGCCCATCGTGGCGCCCTACCACTTCGTGTTGTCGCGCCAGCTGGAGGGCGAGGACTTCTTCCGTCCCTATCGTTCCATCAAGAGCGATCAAAGGAGCTTTGAAGACCGACGCATGAAGCCCGGCGAAAGCACGGTCTATCGTCTTGAAATCCTCTTCGAGGACGGACGTCGCTCCATACCCTCGAACGAGGTGAAGGTGACTGTGCCGAAGGAGAAGGAGTGAGCGCAGAAAACATAATATGTATTTTTTGCCTGAGTTTGTGGTTTTCGTTAAATAAAACTATTACCTTTGCACTATGATACGAATGAAGAAAATGCTCAACACCATAGCGTGTTTATGTGTGACGGCTCTGATAGCCTCCTGTGGCGAGATGTTCCAGCAGGAGTGGCCGGAAGAGTTCGACCCCGACAAGCTGCCCGACGTGTCGGACTTGGGCAACATCTCCTTGGGCGACGAGGAGGACGGCTTCTACATCCTCTATGTGGGCGACGAGAAGAAACTCGACCCGATGGTAGGCGACTTTGCGCTAAGCCAGTTGCCGGACAGCATACAGGAGATTGCCCTGTCGCGCTTCCATGCCAAGACGGGCTGGGGCGACTCGATTGTCCGCGTTCGCCAGACCTCCATCACGGCCATGAGCGTGGGCACGGACGTCATCACCTTCTCCGATGCCGAGGGCGACTGGAGCGCCGACTGCTCGGTGGCCGTGCTGCCTGTGTGGACGAAGGAACGCGTGGTGACCCGCCGCTACGAGACCATCGTCTATGCCGCGGTGACGGTGAACGGCGCAGCACCTGCCCGCAACGTCATGTTCGCGGCTTTGGCCGAGGACGGCGAGCTGCGTGCCCGCGGCGTCAGTCGCACGGCAAAGGGCGTCACGTACATGGTGTTCCGCATCGGCAGCAACGTGGCGTCCGGCGAGACCATCCACTTCGAGGGCTACGACCCCACGAACCGCTGCCTCGTCACCTTCGACGAGACCATCACCTTCGACGGCGGCACTCATGGCACACTCTCCGACTTGTTTGAACTGAACGGCAAACGGTGAACATTTTTCAAACTACGAATTAAACGAATTGAACGAATTATTATTGAAAGAAAGTTAGCCCTTTGCGATTCGTACAACCGGATTTATTAGTAGAAAAATTATCCATTGTTTGGTTCTTTAGTTTTTTCCCCTTACATTTGCCGACATAAAAAATAGTATTATGGGATGTGGCAAAGAACAACATTCCTGAATTAACGATTCAAATAGAAAATAAAAAGCGAACCAATATGAAAAAGCAACAAAACACCAAGCGCACGGCGCTTTACCTGTTCCAAGCCCTGCTGGCTGTGTCCCTCGTCGGACTGGTATCGTGTAAGAAGCCCCCGATTGAGGACGAGGATAAAGGGCCGACAAAGTATGAGGTCCATACGGAGGAAACCGAAGGCCAGGTCGTCGTCAGCGAGAAGTATGTGCCGGTTGATTGGGACAAGAGCACCAACGAGGTACTGAAAGCCGATGCCGAAAAGGGTGAGTTCACTATGACCATGACTAAGGAAGAATCCAAAAGCATTACAAAGGGCTCGCTGATGACTATTGACGTGGACTCGACAATTTATCTCGTAAAGGTTAGAGACTATAAGATTAGTGGAGAAAACGTTGAACTTGAAACCGAACAGGCCAGTTTTGCAGAGGTTTTTGCCGGCAGTTCGTTCGAGCTCGTTGCCGGTGATTGCAACATCGAGGAAATGGATAAGGCTACTGAAGCCTTTGTGGAGCCAGACCGCGCCGAATACTACGAGGACTATGACTATGACAACGAGGAAAATGTCAGTGGCACACGTTCCTTCTTCAGCGACCGTCAGATGATGTTTGATAATGGTGAACGCCTCTCTCATTCAAAGCTCAAGATATATCCTACCGAAATCAGAGTAAAAGATGAAGAAGGGAAAATTGTCAAGATTCCCTATGACCCCGCGACGCGCTTGGATTTTCCACCCCTTAGCCTAAAATGGGATAAAGAATTTAAACTTAGTGAAGACGGAGACGATGCTCCAGGCTATAGTTTCGCCTCTGGAATCAAATTGGAGACAGATATTACCATACAGATTGGGGCGTCATTGTTTGTCGATATTCCCGAAGAAATAGCAAATGGTGTGGAAGATGGTTCGGATGAGGATGCTGAGCTGGCTGGTACTACCGTGTTCCAGCCGACAATCTCCATCGACCCCTCTTTTGCGGCTAACATTTCGTTTTACTCTACAATAACCAGGACTTTTGAACCAAAGGAATTTGGTCTGGGCGACAAAACTATTGGCACGATAAAGTTCATGGCAGGACCTGTGCCTGTTATTATTTCCATTAATTTGGCAAACTATGTCAAAGTGGAACCAAAACTGTCCGGTGGTCTCAATGTGAACTGGGGTTTCAAAGGATCGGCCAACGAAAAATACTATGCCGCCATGAAATTCCGCAATGGTTCGCCCAAACTCGTAACTGGTGGAGGACCGTTTAATGTGGTTTCTACCTGGCCTGTTGCCCACCTAGGGGCAGGTTTGGAAATAAAGGTAAAGCCTAGGATGAGTTTTAACATGCTTCTCTACAATCTGGCAGGACCTAAGATTGATTTCGGCCCCTATTTCAACAATCATATCAATGCGGGAGTAGGCGTCATAGCCAATTTTGAAGACGGTCCCGAGGGGATGCTTACTTGGGATGCTGGAGTCGATATGGGAGCAGAGGTGGTAGCTGGCATCCGCCTTGGAAACGGAAGGGTAAGAAAACTCATGCAAAAGATTGTAAAGGACGACGTGGAGCTGGATCCTTGGAAATTAAGGCTGACAAAAGTGGGCAACGGCGAACTTCAACTGGTAACGGCCCCTGTAGGTGTCAGCTGCTCCAATCCGAAAAGCATCGAGTATGGAAAGGATAATAAGGTTGATTTCGATGTTACCTGGCAATGGCTTGGGCAGACATCAAAGCTTGGTATTCCCACCTTTGTCTATTTTGAAACCGACGGCGAAACGCCTGAGCTATTTGATATCAAGGATCTTGATGAAGACTTTATGATGTACAAGAAGGCTGTTGGCGTATATTCCAGCGATGGAAAGGCAAGCATCGGGTGGTTCCCTCAAGACCCAGGAAGTATGCTGACCGCTATTGTGTATGACGGCCAGGGAAAAATACGTGCCACTCATGCCATCAAGGCTGATACGTCGCCCGACGGAATAAAGGCCGTTGACCTCGGGTGTAGCGTGTTGTGGGCCAATATGAATGTTGGGGCAAAATCCGAAGGAGAGGCTGGCGACCTCGTGGGATGGGGCGACAAGACAGGCCAGAATCTTCAGCAATGGATAAATAAAGATTATAGTAATTATGTGGAGGACATTCCTACTTCGATGGGAAAATATGGCGGCGCGGAATTCGACCGCTCAGGCATCGCACATACCAAACGTGACTATGCTACGGCCAAGTGGGGCGGACAGTGGCGCATGCCCACCAAGAAACAATGGGATGAACTTATCAAGAAGTGTACATGGGAATGGGATGACGAAAAACAGGCCTACAAGGTCTCCGGTAATGGCAACCATATCTACCTCCCTGCTGCTGGTTACCGCATAGGAAACCGAAAGTTTAATCAGGGAAAGTCAACTGCAATGGCAGACGAGCATCCTACATGCGAATACTGGTCTGCTTCATCTGACTTGAAAACAAAGGAGGAACTAATAGCAAGCTACGACTGGATGGATAAGGACCGTACGTATGTCTTCCCGAACGCCTACTATATGTACTACGACCCGAAGGGGAAGCAGAAGAAGGCGGCGACAGGCTCTACGGCAAAGTGCTACGGCCAGTCGGTGCGGCCTGTGTTCCCGAATCCGAACTATAATGGCAAGTAACCGAGACGTTATGTAAGGACATACGCCGTTTAGGGCAAGGGACGCAGCGGGCGGAAGAATGTTGATGATTGTTCTTTAAGTCAGTCCGTTGAAACCTTTAGCTAGGAAAGGGGCGGGAACTGCGAGGTTCCCGCCCCTTTCCTGTCAATCCCCCCCCCCTGTTGCCACGACGAGAAGCGTGGCGGCAGAAGCAACCCAAAACTACTTTTCAAAATGGGTTGACATTCTTTTGTGGGAAGAAGTCAGAGGTATGAAGTCAGAGGTATGAAGTATGATGTATGAGGTAAGAAGTATGAGGTAAGAGGTAAGAGGGAAGAAGTGTTTGCGGACGCTCCAAACTACTTTCAGAAATCAGCCGTCAGCCGTCAGCCGTCAGGGAGCATGTGGGCCAGATGGCGGTAGTTGATGAGCTTTATGTCTCCCGTGGTGTTTTCGAAATCACCGGCATAGACAATTATTCTTCTACTTATGGGTGTGGTAATCCATTCAGGGAGTTTCGAGAGGTGTTTGTCGAACGAGGTATGGTACGTCATGGAGGCTTTGACTTCAATGGCTGTTATCTCGCCTTCTTGCTTCAGTAGGATGTCCACTTCGTTTTGGTTGGAGTCGCGATAGAAATAAATCCCTCCTTCTTTTCCTTGGTTGAAACGACGCTTAATAACTTCCATAACGATGAGGTTCTCAAAAATGGCACCTCGCATCTTGTCCCGTCCCAGTTGCCGGGGTGTTTCAATGTCGAGCAGGTAGCAGGCTAATCCGGGGTCGTTGAAGTATAATTTGGGACTCTTTACCATTCGTTTGGTGGTGTTTTCATAATAGGGCGGGAGAAGTGTTATTAGATAGGAAGCCTGAAGGACGGAGAGCCAATGGGTGACGGTCTTGCTACCTACTCCTAACAGGTTTGCCACTTCTGAGGCATTAAAGACAGAGCCAATCCGTCCAGCGCAGAGCTTCATGAACTTGACGAACTGCATCTGGTCTTTTATCCTCAATAGGTCACGGACGTCGCGCTCCAGATATGTCTTAACGTACGAGGGGTAAAACAGTCGTGCCTTGTTTTTGTTTGCGCAGATGGCGGGGTAAAGTCCATCGTAGAGCAGTTCGTCCAACGGTTTCGCCTCTGCGGTGGGCGCAGCCTCTTCGTATGTCATGGGGAGTAGCTCGAAAACACCGGCTCGTCCGGGGAGTGATTCGCACAGGCCATGTAGCAGTTCTAAATTGGAGCTGCCTGACAGCAGGAAGCGCTTGGAGGGGTTTTCATCGACGATGCCTTGTATATAGTCCAAGAGCTGGGGCACTTTTTGTACTTCGTCGATGAACATTCCTGCGGGATGCTGGTTGAGAAATGCGATGGGGTCCTTCTCTGCAAATTCACGAATATGGATGTCCTTCAAGCTGTATTGTGGGAATGAGGGAAAGAGATGCTTCAGCAGCGTGCTTTTTCCAGACTGCCGAGGGCCTGTGACAGAGATGACGGAGAAGTAGTTAAACGCCTCTTTAATAACATCTTCAATGGCTCGTTTTAAGTAGGGGATGGCACTCATTTCTTATGTAATTTTGGATTTGGACTCCAAAATTACATAGTTTTTTTGTTTTCCCAAGCATTTTTTTGATTTATTTTTTGGGATTTCTCGCAGAGACTTTTCAAAATGGGTTGACATTCTTTTGAGGTAAGAAGTCAGAGGTATGAAGTCAGAGGTATGAAGTATGATGTATGATATATGAGGAAAGAAGTATGAGGTAAGAGGTAAGAGGGAAGAAGTGTTTGCGGACGCTCCAAACTACTTTCAGAAATGGGTTGACAGTCGTCTTCCTCCTCCTCACAAGGCATAGCTCAAACATGTTTGGCTCTGCTAATACTTCGTTGTCGGTTGACGGTTGTCAGGATATATTATTCTGTGTTTAGCTAAATGCTTCTTTTGCTCTGAATCTCTGCTCACGGCGTGTTCTTCAGGTACGCTAACGTAGTACGTCGTGACGCTAACGTTTAACGTTACAGCGACGGCGTTAAACGTTACGACGACGGCGTTAAACGTTACGGCGACGGCGTTTGATGTTATTTCCCCCTTGTAGAAATCAACTACCGTCATGCAGAAAAGGCCTACTGTCATGCAGAAAAGGCCTAATCAGATGCAAGAAGACCATTTTGTTAGGGGTTAGGGTCAATTTAGTTAAAAATTAAGAGTTAAGAAAAATGGTTCAGAGTTATCGTTATCGTTAACCCAATTCCTAATTCCTAATTGCGCCGTAGGCACCTAACCCCTAACCTCTAACCCCTAACCCAAAATCCCTATTGTTTGAGTATATTTATAAACAGCGCCCCTGTTTATATAAACACGGCCCCTGTTTATATAAACGCGGCCCGTGTTTATAAACCGCCTCCTACGTTTGTAAAAAAGAAGTATTCTTCCATCATCCTTCACACATCATCCTCCAAAAATCTTCAATCTTCAATTTTCAATCTTTAATCTAATAATCTGGCTGACGACTGTCAACCGACGAACGAAGTAAGAGCAGAGCCAAACATGTTTGAGCTATGCCTTGCGAGGAGGTAGACGGCTGTCAACCCATTTCTGAAAGTATGTTGGGAAATGGGGGCGAGAGGTGTATTTGATAGAAAAAAGAGGGATTTTCTTTGATGTTTTGTTTTTTCCTTGTATATTTGCAACAGATAAGAAAAATCTCATGTCGTGGCTTATGAAAAACCGATTGTTTCGATGGGGGGCGTATGTGCTCCTGATGAGCCTGAGCGTTGGGGCTTGGGCGAGCGGCGTGGCTTCGGGTACGTCGTGGAGTGACTTGCAGGATGCCATCTCCCGCGCAGAGGCGCTGGGGACGGTGTCGGGTAACGATGCGTTCGGCAAAAACTACCGTGTGGCGGATGCCAACGCGTTCAACGAGGCGCTTGCGGCGGCCAAGGCGGTCAAGAGCACGGACGACGAAGCGGATATGGACTCTGCCCGCGAGGCGCTGGAAACGGCCTACAACAACCTGTCGTGGAACGTGGCGGACGTGCTGTTCACGATGATGACCTCGTCGGGCGGCTTTGCCTATGCAACAGAGGAGGACGACATCTGCTGGGAGACGGCGACGCCGACAGCCCTGAAGTATGCCTGGACGCTGGAACGGACCGACGAACGCAACAAGTTCTATATGAAGAATTACGCCACAGGCGGCTATGTGAACGAGGTGAGCCCCTCGGTGCCCATGTACCTGGACAGCGAGAAGAGTAAGGTGGTGGTTGACATCCTTGCGAGCGGCAAGTTCACGTTCACCTCCGAAGGGGCTGTCTTCCCGGGTTTCGACTCGATGTGTGCCGATCCGTCGGGCGACGTTGTTGGTGAAAGGGCCAGCGAGGCGGCTTCGCAATGGACGGTGAGCGTCGTGGAGGCCCCTACGGCTGTGTTGTCCGTGACGGCTGTCAAGTATGGCACGTTCGTGGCTCCGTTTGACGTGACGTTGCCCTCGGGGGTGACGGCATCGCGCATCACGGGGGTCGATGAGGAAAAGGTGCTGACGGAAGTGGCCGTGTCGTCCGTCATCCCGGCGGGTACGCCCGTGGTGGTGAAGAGCGAGACGCCTGTGAACCGCTCGTTCAGCCAGCTCATCCCCGCAGGGGGTGCAACATCGGCAACCAGCGGACTGCTGACGGGTGTCTATGCCAACACGAAGGCTCCGGCCGGTAGCTACGTGCTGATGAACCATGACGACGAGGCTATCTTCGGCCATGTCGTGGCAGACGACGAACCGACCGTGGGCGCCAATCGTTGCTATCTGACGGTGGGCGGTTCGCCGGCTCCGTTGTTCCGTCTCGGCGGCACGACAAACATCCGCCAGACTGCAGACGATGGCGAGGCGACGCCCGCTGTTATCTATGACCTGCTTGGACGTCGGGTGGAGGTTCCGGCCCGGGGCATCTACATCGTGAATGGGAAAAAAGTGGTTTTTGAATAATGAAATAAAGGAGATACAGCTATGAAAAGATATATAAAGCCAAGCATTGAGCAGACGGAGGTTTGCGGGTCTGCTGCGGTTATGCTCTCTATGAGTGATGGCCTTAAGGCCGGTTCGGACACGAAGGTGTTGTCGCCCGGGTTCCGCATGTTCGGGAATCCGTTTGATGGCGGGTTCGGAACGGGAATAGGGGAGGAGTAAGTGACTTTTTCCCTGAGACTTTTTGGGCGAGGCGTTGGCCTCGCCTTTTTTTTAGAGGGACTAAAGGGACTAAAGGGACTAAAGGGGCTAATGGGACTAATGGGAGACAGGATGGGACAGGATGGGGGTTACTTGAGGGCGGCGAGGATGGTGGCGAGGGCGTCGGGGGTTAGCTGTTGGGCGGCATCGCTCCAGGCTTTGTCGGGGGTACAATGGGACTCTATCATCAGCCCATCGAAGCCGTAGTCGAGGGCCTGGAGGCAAATACCTTCGATGAGGTCGCGACGTCCGCAGATGTGGGAGGGGTCGCAGATGAACGGCAGCTCGGGCATGCGGCGGCGGAGCTCAAGGGCTATCTCCCACAGCGGGGGATTGCGGTAGATGCTCTTCTCGTAGCAGGAGAATCCGCGCAAGACGGCAGCCATGCGGGTGATGCCTTGCAGGCTGAACCGCTCGAGCGCGCCGAGCCAAAGCTCGGGGTCGGGGTTGATAGGGTTCTTGACAAGGACGGGGATGTCGGTACCTCGGAGCGCTTCGGCCACGGCCTGTACGGCAAAGGGGTTGGCGCTGGTGCGTGCACCAATCCACACCATGTCGATGCCGGCGCGAAGGGCCTCTTCAACGTGGTGGGGCGTGCCGACCTCGATGATGACTTTCATGCCGAGCTCGCGTTGTACGCGCTGTAGCCAGGGGAGGCCGTCGGCGCCGACGCCCTCGAAGTTGCCGGGGCGGGTGCGGGGCTTCCAGATGCCTGCACGGAAGATGGTGATGCCGTGGCGGGCGAGGGACGTGGCGGTGGCCATGACCTGCTCTTCGGTTTCGGCGCTGCACGGGCCGGCTATGAGGATTTTTGGGAAAGTATTATTCATAATGGAGATTATCTGGGGGCTGGATTAACTGGATTGGCTGGATTAGCTGGATTTTCTGGGGAGGGGGGGGAGAGGCGGAGGGTGGCGTCTTCGCGGAGGATGATTTCTTCGCTAAGGAGGGAGGTGAGGACGACGTCGGTCTGCTCGGTGGGGAAGGGGAGGGCGTCGAGTTCGTCGAGCGGGTGGGGTTGGCCGTCGGCAAGGAGTTGGGTTATCTGCTGGGCTATGACTTCGGCTTCGGCCATGCGGAGTCCGCTTGCCAGACGGCGGCGGCAGTTGTCGCAACGTCCGCAGGGAACGGGCTGCTGCTCGCCGAAATAGCTGAGCAGCATACGGCTGCGGCAGATGTTGTGGCTGAGCGCATAGTGCTTCATGGCCTTGATGCGCCTCTCGTAGCTGGCTTTCCGCTCCTCGTAGATGGCGGGGGAGAAGACCAGCTTGTCGCTTTCGATGCGTTCGCGAAGCCAGGTGACAGAGGGTGTCCGCCGGGCGGGGATGTAGCTGACGATGCTGGCACGGCTGAGGCCGATGAGCACCTCGAAGAGGCGGGCATCGGCGAAACCGCATTGGCGAGCGAGGTATTTCTCGTCGATGAAGGTGTAGTCGGTAAAGATGCCGGTGTAGAGCCGCAGGAGGGTGCGGATGACCACTTCCTGATCGGGCGACTCGGAGCTGTGGCTGTAGAGCTCGTCGCGCCGGACGGTGAACTTGAGCCGCGAGGCGTACTCCACCTCCTCTTCGTAAAGGAGATAGCCCGCCTGCGTGAGGAGGCGCAGGGCGCTCTCCGTCTGAATCATGGGCAGGTGGTAGTTGTGGCAGAACTCCTCCAGATGGAAGTCGTAGCGGCAGCCTTCGCCGTCGCCAAGAGCCATCACATAGTGGTAGCTGAGTTTCTCATAGACCTTCCGTATGAACTCCTTTGGGGGGTAGTTTTCGCTGACGCGTCGCGAGAGCCTCGTCTGGTCGTTGGGATGGTAGAGCAGCACGGCGTAGGCGGGGGCTCCGTCGCGTCCGCCGCGCCCTGTCTCCTGAAAGTACGACTCGGGAGCATCGGGCATCTCGTAGTGGATGACCAGGCGGACGTCGGCCTTGTCGATGCCCATGCCGAAGGCGTTGGTGGCCACCATGACGCGCGTGTCGCCCCGTGTCCAGTCCTGCTGACGTTCGTCCTTCTCGATGGTTTTCAGTCCGGCGTGGTAGAAAGTGGCGCTGAGGCCGTGTGAAGTGAGCAGCTTGGCAATCTCTTTCGTCTTGTCGCGGCTGCGGACATAGACGATGGCCGTGCCGGGCACGCTGTTCAGGATGTGGATGAGTTCGGCATCCTTGTTGTTGGTCTCGCGCACGACATAGATGAGGTTCGGCCGTGCGAAGCTCATGCGGAAGACGTTCTCTTCGCGGAAGCGCAGCTGGCGCTGTATGTCGCTGACGACCTCGGGAGTGGCGGTGGCTGTGAGGGCCAGCACGGGCACGCCGGGCAGCAGGTCGCGAATCTGGGCTATGCTGAGGTAGGAGGGGCGGAAGTCGTAGCCCCATTGCGAGATGCAATGGCTTTCATCGACGGCGATGAAGCAGACCTTCATCTTCGTCACCTTGGTGCGGAAGAGGTCGGAGCCGAGGCGCTCGGGGGAGATGTAGAGGAACTTATAGTCGCCGAAGATGCAGTTCTCCAGGGTGGTGAGGATGGCCTCGTGCGACATGCCGCTGCTGATGGAGCAGGCCTTGATGCCGCGTGCCTTCAGCGCGGCCACCTGGTCTTTCATGAGGGCGATGAGAGGTGTGATGACGATGCAGAGGCCCTGCATGGCCAGCGCCGGCACCTGGAACGTGATGCTCTTGCCTCCGCCCGTGGGCATGAGGCCCAGCGTGTCGCGTCCGCTGCCGATGCTTTCGATGATGGGCTCCTGGATGCCCCGGAAGTTGTCGAAGCCGAAATGCTGATGAAGAACTTCTCTGTAGGTCACTCTGATTCCGACGGTCTGATGCTTTCGATCTGCAGCTGTATCTCGTTGTGCTTGTGGGTGTTCTCCTCCAGCGTGTAGCAGATGTCGAAGGGGTGCTTTGACTTGATGAAGCGTGCCTGTTCGCTTTGTCCGAAGGCGATGCCGTTCATGACGCGTAGGGAGTCGTTATCGACCATCTCCAGCTTGATGTGGTCCTGGTTGCGTCCGACCACCTTGCTGGTGCCGTAGTCATAGACCTTGCGGGTGCAGAAGACGGGCTTGGGATTGTCGGGTCCGAAGGGCTCGAAGCGGCGCAGGTCGCGGTAGAGCTTCATGCTGACGTGGCGGAAGGGCAGCTCGGCGTCGATGTTGAGTATGGGCTTGGTCTGGCGGGGCAGGATGTTCTCCGAGACATAGTCCTCGAACCGTCGGATGAACTCGGGCACGTTCTCCTCCTTCATGGATAGTCCTGCGGCATAGGGGTGTCCGCCGAAGTTCTCAAGCAGGTCGCGGCAGCTTTCGATGGCCTTATAGACGTCGAAGTCGGCCACGCTTCGAGCCGAGCCCGAGGCCAGGCCGTTGGTCTTGGAAAGCACCACCGACGGGCGGTAGAACACCTCGGTGAGGCGGCTGGCCACGATGCCGATGACGCCCCGGTGCCACTCCTCGTTATAGAGCACGATGGAGTGCTTGTCTGCCAGGTTTTCCAGCCGGTCAACGATGAGGTTGGCCTCCTCGGTGGTAGCCTTGTCGAGGTCCTTGCGGGTTTCGTTGAATGTGTCTATCTGGCGTGCGAGCGCCAGGGCTTGACGATAGTCGGTCTGCGTGAGCAGGTCAACGGCCATCTTGCCTGTCTGGATGCGTCCGGAGGCGTTGATGCGCGGGCCTATCTTGAAGATAAGGTCGTTGATGGAGAGCTCTTTCCCTGATAGCCCGCACACCTCGATGATGGCCTTCAGGCCGACGCTTGGGTTGTGGTTCACTTGCCGCAGGCCGTGGTAGGCGAGGATGCGGTTCTCGCCCGTGATGGGTACGATGTCGGAGGCGATGCTGAGTGCGACGAGGTCGAGCAGGGGGATGAGCTGGCTGAACTCGATGCCGTTGTTGAGGGCGAAGGCCTGCATCAGCTTGAATCCCACGCCGCAGCCTGAGAGGTGGGGGCAGGGGTAGTGCGAGTCGTTGAGCTTGGGGTTGAGGATGGCGACGGCGGGCGGCAGCTCGTCGTCCTGCACATGGTGGTCGCAGACGATGAAGTCGATGCCGAGCGTCTTGGCGTAGGCAATCTCCTGGATGGCCTTGACGCCGCAGTCGAGGATAATGACGAGCTTGACGTGGGATTCCACGGCATACTTCATGGCCGGTTCCGTCACGCCGTATCCCTCCTCCTCGCGGTTGGGGATGTAGTAGTCGATGTTTGAGGTAAAGCGGCCTAAGAACTTATAGACCAGGGTGACGGCCGACGTGCCATCGACATCATAGTCGCCGTACACCAGAATCCGTTCCTTTCTTCCCAGGGCCTGGTTGATGCGGTTCACGGCTTCTTTCATGCCATCCAGCAGGAACGGGTCGTGCAGTTGCGTCAGGCTTGGGCGGAAGAAATGGCGAGCGTCCTCAGCGCTGTGTATGCCGCGTTCGACCAGCAATCGACACAGCACTGAGTGGATGCCCAGCTCGTGGGACATCTGCTCCGCCTCCTCGAGCACAGCGGGCGTGGGAGGCTGATAAATCCATTCGTAGTTCATTATGTATGTTTTTTTTGTTTGTTAGCATAATTAAAGCGTGCGGCCCTCAGAGACCGCGATATGAGGTTAAACATTTGTTCTCTTTGCCGTTAACATGCGCGGAAGGCATGCCGCGGCGATTTGAACGTGTAAAGGTAGCGAAAATTATTCGCAAAAACTAAATTTCTGCGATATTTTTAAAATATTTTTGTATATAGAATCAGAAGTGCAGGCGGACGTGTATCTGCTGGGAGTTGTCCACGACGCCCTCGGTGAAGTGGAAGGATGCCGTGACGCGGCAGTCCGCGTGGCTGCTCCGGAGCAGGATGGCCGAGATGTCTGCACGGTCGTAGTGCGGGCTGCGGTAGTAGGGGTCGCCCCGATGGAGAAGCGCGCCGTAGCGTTCGTAGTCGCTCATGAGGGGTTTGCCGTGGTAGCCCCGGTAGCGAAGTTCGATGGCTGCGGAAGAGCGGGCGAAGGGTATGCCGAGGGTGGCGTCGCACAGCATGCCGTAGGGCGACTTCCACACCTTGTCCGTGCGGTCGCGATTGAGGGAGGCCATCAGCCCCACCGTCAACGTGTAGTAACCCCACGACGAAGCATGGCTGCTGCAGGTCAGATGGGGGTTGAGCATCAGCTTGTCATAGACCTTGTCGGGGGTGATGCCCTTGCGGACGGAGAAGTGGGTGAGACGGGCGTTGTAGCCAAGGTGGAACGTGCTGGACGCCAGCCACTCGCCGTCGGAGGCAATCTCGAAAATCTCCCGCTCGGATGGGCTTTGGCGGCTCAGCCAGTCGCAATAGAGCTCGATGGAGGCGCGTGGGGAGTGGTACTGGATGAGCGCTCCGCCAAGGTTGGGCGTGTAGTAGCGCAGGGCTTCATCGACGAACACGTCGGGCAGCTCGCGGAAGAGCAGACGGCGGGGAAAAGAGCCGAAGGCCCCCGAGAAGCGGGTGCCCTCGTAGCGGTAGTAGAGTGTCCAGTCGCTGGCGGAGATGCCCCGCTGGCCGAAGTCCTTGACGACATAGCCGCCTGCTGCGATGCTGCTGCCCGCAAGCTGCAGCCCCCAGTCGGCGCTGAGGCGCGTGCCGAAGTAGGTGCCCGAGAACTGATGGGGGCTCTGCACCTCGCGGTTGTCGAAGAAACCGAAACTCTCCACGTGGTGGATGTACCGGCTGTTCTGCGCCCCGTCGCCAGCCGTAGTGATCGTGGGGAGAAGCAGGAGTATCAAAAAATGTATTTTTCGCATAATACCCGATGTTTTTGCAAAGGTAATACGAAATCGGCAATTTGGTGCCAGACACGAGGATTTTTTTGAATCCGAACGATTCCCTCAGAAATCCAGACGGCTTTTTGGGGTAAAAACCACGAACACGTTTGTTTCTTTCCTTATTTACTCGTATCTTTGTCCCGAAAAAGAAAAGCCCTTTTACAGGATGAAAGGAGAGAACGACGTTCATGTTGGGTCGCCATGCAAGGTGTCTGATATCCGGCACTATGCTGACGGTACGGCCAGCGTGCTTCGTAAGGCCGTCGTCTATACGGAATTGCGCTTCTATCAGCGTAGCGACGTGCTCCGGAAAGCCCGGTATCTCCGGAATCTCCGGAATCTCCGAGAAAAAACATACATATCACAGGCCATTAAAAAAACACCATAAAAAATGATAGCAGAACGATTGGCTGCGTTGCGCCGTATTATGCAGCGCGAGGGATGGGATGCTGTCGTCGTCCCCGGCAGCGACCCTCATAGTAGTGAATATCTTCCTGCCCGCTGGCAGCAGCGGCAGTTCATCTCCGGTTTCACGGGCTCTTACGGCACGGTCGTCATCACCCCCGCCCACGCCGGGCTGTGGACCGACACCCGCTACTTCATCCAGTTCGACAAGGAGCTGGCGGGGACGGAATATGTGCTGCACAAGCTGCGCGTGCCCGATGCCGTGCAGCCGTGGGAGTGGCTGGGTCAGGTGCTTCCCGAGGGCGGCGTGGTCTGCATCGACGGCTCGTGCATGAGCGTGGCCGAGGTGGACGAATATCGCCGGGCCGTCTGGCCGAAGGGCGGGCAGCTTGAGAACCGCCCCGACTTCATCGACGAGCTGTGGCCCGACCGTCCCGACACGCCCGACGACCCCATCTGGGTGCTCGACGACCAGTACACGGGACGTAGTGCTGCCGACAAGCTGGCATGGCTGCGGGGCTGCATGAAGGAAAAGGCCTGTGAAGCTATGCTGGTGAACAGTCTGGACGAGGTGGCCTGGTTGCTCAATATCCGTTCCAACGATATAGACTTCACGCCCGTGGTCATCGCCTATCTGTTGGTGGAGCAGGGGAGGGCCACCCTCTTCACCAACCCGAAGAAGGCGACATCGGCCGCCGTACGTGAGCACCTGGAGGCCGTGGGCTGTATCGTCAGGCCTTACGATGAAGTCACGGATGCCTTGCGCAGTCTCTCCTTTGCCACGCATCTGTGGGTGGACGGCAGCACGCTCAACGAGGCTCTCTATGAATGTGCGTTGGACGCCCTGAAGGAAAATGTGGTGAACCGTCCGTCGCCCATCCGCCTGGAGAAGGGGCTGAAGAACGATGTGGAGCTGAACGGCTTCCGCCGTGCCTATCTGAAGGACGGCATCGTGCAAACGCGGCTGTTCAAGTGGTTGGAGGAGTCGTTGGCGGCAGGCATCCGTCTGACAGAGATGGACGTGGCCGACAAGCAGATAGCGCTGCGCCGCGCCCAGGGCGAGTATGTCGAGGAGAGTTTTGCCCCCATCTCGGCGTGGGGCGAGAATGCCGCGTTGCCCCACTACGAGCCGACGCACGAGGCATGTGGCGAGCTGCACGCCAAGGGCCTGTTCCTGCTTGACTCCGGCGGACACTATCTGCACGGCTCCACGGACATCACCCGCACCATCCCCCTCGGCCCGCTGACCGACCTGGAGCGGGAGGACTATACGCTGGTGCTGAAGGGCATGATAGGGCTGGCAACGGCCGTGTTTCCCCGCGGCACACGTGGCGCCAACATCGACGTGCTGGCCCGCATCCCGCTCTGGAAGGCGCTGCGCAACTTCGGCCACGGCACGGGCCACGGCACGGGCCATGTGCTTTGCGTACACGAAGGGCCGCAGGACCTCCGACAGAACGTCTATGACCAGGCCATGTTGCCGGGCATGGTGACGAGCGACGAGCCCGGACTCTATCGCGAAGGGATGCACGGCGTACGTCACGAGAATGTCATCCTCTGCCGCGAGATAGAGAAAAACGAGTTCGGCGACTGGCTGGGCTTCGAGACGCTCACCTGCACCTACATCGACCCCTCGCCCCTCGTGGTGGAGCTCATGACGCAGGAGGAACGTGACTGGCTCAACAGCTACAACGAATACGTCTATATCCGTCTCCTCCCCTACCTGACCGACGACGAAAAGCGCTGGCTACGCGGGAAGACACAGAAGGTATAGGTGCGACGGCCCGCCTGAGCGGATGGCCTCGGAGGGAAAACACCACATGCGGGATTAGGCCCGATGGGCCAACCCCTGTCTGTCATTTCCCTAAGACTGTGGCGACGACCCCGGAACCTTGCGGTCAGAATGCCTTTATCTTGTCGTAGATGGCATCGACAGCCTCGTTGAAGTCGGCATAGAACTTCTTGTAAAACGCCTTGGCGTTGCTCGGCTCGGTGTGGCTGGCGCGTGCCAGGAACTCGTTCTGCACCCCCAGCACATCGGTCAGGACTTCCTCGACCTTCTGGTCGTCGGCGTTCTTGACGACCTGCTGCACCAGACAGTCGGCGACGATTTCCTCAACGATGAAATTCACGGTTTTCTTCAGGTTTTTTCTGCTTGCCATAGTGGTTGATGTTAAAATGACGTCGTAAAGGTAGCGCTTTTCCCCCTATCTGCCAAACGTTGCAGAAAAAAACGTCTGTTTTTTTGCTTTTCTCGCCGAAAAAGGAGAAATTTGCACCCCAAAAGATTCATCAACCAATAACCATACTTTTTAAGTTACAATGAAGAAAAGTGCATTACAGATTGCCCGCGCAGCCTACCAGCCCAAGCTGCCGGCCGTATTGAAAGGTAACGTTACCACCGTGAACGGCGCAGCCACGGAGTCAGCTGCCGACCACGACGCCATCAAGGCCCTCTTCCCGAACACCTATGGCATGCCCGTCGTGACGTTTGCCGAAGGCGGCAAGCAGGAACACGCTCCCCTGAACGTGGGCGTCATCCTCAGCGGCGGTCAGGCCCCCGGCGGACACAACGTCATCAGCGGCATCTTCGACGGCATCAAGCGCCTCAACCCCGCCAGCCGTCTCTACGGCTTCCTGATGGGCCCCGACGGCCTCATCAACCATAAGTACATGGAGCTCACGCCCGACATCATCGACGAGTACCGCAACACGGGCGGCTTTGACATCATCGGCTCCGGACGCACCAAGCTGGAGAAGGAGGAGCAGTTCGACAAGGGCCTGGCCATCCTGCGCCAGCTCGACGTGAAGGCGCTCGTCATCATCGGCGGCGACGACAGCAACACCAACGCCTGCGTGCTGGCCGAGTACTACAAGCGCATCGGCGCCGGCGTACAGGTCATCGGCTGTCCCAAGACCATCGACGGCGACCTCAAGAACGAGATGATTGAGACCAGCTTCGGCTTCGATACCGCCACCAAGACCTACAGCGAGGTCATCGGCAACATCGAGCGCGACTGCAACTCCGCCCGCAAGTACTGGCACTTCATCAAGCTGATGGGCCGCAGCGCCAGCCACGTCACGCTCGAGTGCGCCCTGCAGGTGCAGCCCAACATCACCCTCATCGGCGAGGAGGTGGAGGCCAAGAACCAGACGCTCGACGACATCGTCACCTACATCGCCACCATCGTGGCCGACCGTGCCGCACGCGGCATGAACTTCGGTACCGTTCTCGTGCCCGAAGGCCTCATCGAGTTCATCCCCGCCATCAAGAAGCTCATCGCCGAGCTCAACGACCTCATCGCCGCCAACCAGGCCGAGTTCGACACCATCGGCGCCGACGAGAAGATTGCCTTCATCAAGGCTCACCTCAGCGCCGCCAACGCCGCCATCTTCGGCAGCCTGCCCGCAGGCGTCAGCCGCCAGCTCGCCCTCGAGCGCGACCCGCACGGAAACGTCCAGGTCAGCCTCATCGAGACCGAGCAGCTGCTGGCCGAGATGGTCGCCACCAAGCTGGCCGCCTGGAAGAAAGAGGGCAAGTACACGGGCAAGTTCAGCACGCAACACCACTTCTTCGGCTATGAAGGCCGCTGTGCCGCTCCGTCGAACTTCGATGCCGACTACTGCTACAGCCTGGGCTACAACGCCGCCATGCTGATTGCCGACGGCAAGACGGGCTACATGAGCAGCGTGCGCAACACCACGGCCCCCGCTGCCGAATGGGTGGCCGGTGGCATACCCATCACAGCCATGATGAATATGGAACGCCGTGCCGGCGAGATGAAACCCGTCATCCGCAAGGCGCTGGTGGAGCTGGACGGCGCCCCCTTCAAGGCCTTCGCCGCCCAGCGCGACGAGTGGGCCAAGGAGACCTGCTACGTCTATCCCGGCCCCATCCAGTACTTCGGCCCCAGCGAGGTCTGCGACCAGACGACCAAGACCCTGCAGTACGAGCAGGCAAAGTAAATGGCCGCTAAGACGACAACGACGAAACGGACGGCTTCTTCTTCGGCATCCAAGAAGGGAACGAAGGGGAAGCCCTCTTCTCGTTCGTCGTCGGCAAGGCAGGCAGGCGGGCGGGCCGGCAAGGCAAAGGCGTCGCCAGGCCGACGGACAAAAAGAGGGCGTCAGCCGTCGCCTCCCCTAAGAATGGGCAGGGTGCTGGTGGTGCTGGTAAGCGCTGTGTTGGTTTATGCCTTCTGGCGCCTGTTCATTCGTCCTGAGCTGATGCGCCCCACCTACGGCACCGAGGCCTACCACGTTTGCATACCCGACGGATATGCCGTGCATGGCATCGACATCTCGCACCATCAGGGCGACATCGATTGGGAGAAGCTCCAGCCCCTACAGCAGGCCGCTGTCCCCATCCGCTTCGTCTTCGTCAAGGCCACCGAGGGCGGCGACCATGTGGACCGCCGTTTCGACGACAATTTTGCCGCTGCACGCGAACACGGGTTTCTCCGTGGTGCCTACCATTTCTACAACCCGGCTACCGACCCCATCGTGCAGGCCGACTTCTTCATCAGCCATGTGACGCTGGAGAAAGGCGACCTGCCGCCCGTCATCGATGTGGAAAAAGTCCCCTCGCGCTCCGAGCAGCAGACATTCTATGCCCAGCTCTCGCTCTTCCTCTATCGGCTGGAGGCGCACTATGGCGTACGCCCCGTCATCTATACCTTTTTAAAATACAGGGAGCGCTACCTGGACTATCCCGAGTTCAACCGCTATCCGCTGTGGATAGCCCACTACCATGTGCCGCAGCCCGCCTACGAGGGCGAATGGCTCTTCTGGCAGCATACCGACCGCGCCGTCCTGCCCGGCATAGAAGAAAAAACAGACCTCAACGTCTTTCACGGCACGCTGAAAGAACTGCAGGCCATGACCATACCCTAAAACCTACCCGCAAAAAATGAAAAAGAAAACCCTTTTCGTCACCATCGGCCTGACAGCCCTGCTGCTGGCCTCCTGTCAGAAAGAGTACGGCTACTACAGCACGAGCCGGCTGAAGGTCGTTGCCGGCTTGGAGTCGGCCATCGCCCATTTCGAAGAACAAAACGAAGGCGACCTCGTCCCCGACGACGACCATGCTGTTCGCGTCAATTACTTCGTTTACGATGCCGACGGCAACCTCTATGCCGACGCCTCGGAGTATGCCAACGACTACTATCAGACCAAAGTGCATTATTTCGATGGCCTTCCCCTCGGCGACTACACGCTCATCGTCGCCACGGATGTCGTGAAACGTGTGGGGAAGAGCAAGAGCTACATATCTGCCTATTGGGACTTTGTCGGCGTGGAGCGCCTGGCCTCGTTCGGCGTCAACGGCCTCGACGAGATGGACATCATGGGCGAGCGGTTGCTGACCCTCACCACCGAACGGTTCTCCATCAACGGACGCCGCAAAACCCAGCGTGTCAACATCGACGTCGAACCCGTTACCGCCATGATCTGCACCACCTTCCTCGACATCTTCCATTGGGACAAGAACGTCGTGCCGGGCGAACACGCCAACCGCCTCTACAACTACTTCGACCTTAGCTATAAGCACGACTACAACCTTGTCTCCTACAACCCGTCTCGCGACGGCTACCCCTGGCTGTTCGGCGAATCGACCACCGAGTTCGACTACTACCTCATCGACCGCATCTACCCCGATAACGTAGATTCCAAGACGAAGAGTATCTATGGCTACCACGCCGTGCTGCCGGGCCGGTACAACTTCACAGGCTACGGAGAGTACAAGTTCAGCGGCAACGAAACGGTCTATTCCCACCAGACACGTACCTCGGGTACCGTGGAGGTCGAGCCGGGCAGGATGTACTACGTCGATTTCGACATCGAGGACTGGGAGGTGGACTTCGAGGGTAGCGCTTACAGCCGTGGCGAGAGACCCGTGACGGACAACATACAAGCAAACCGCAGAGATGAAATACACGGAAGTTACATTCGCCATCGCCCGTAGCGAAGCGGCAAGCGATGTCTCCATCGAGACTGCCGGCGACATCATCGCCGCCCTGACGGCAGAGATAGGCTTCGACAGTTTCGTCCCCACCCCCGACGGCGTGCAGGGCTACATCCCCTCGGAGCAGTACGACGGGGATGCCCTTCGCGCCGTGCTGGCCGACTTCCCCCTTCCGGGTACGACGGTCACCTTCACGGCAACCTCCATGGAGGACAAGGACTGGAATGCAGAGTGGGAGCGCAACTTCTTCCAGCCCATCGTCGTCGATGGCCGCGCCGTGGTGCACAGCACCTTCCATACCGACTATCCGCAGGCCGAGTACGACATCGTCATCAACCCGCAGATGGCCTTCGGCACAGGCCACCACCAGACCACCCGCCTGATGATGAGCTACATCCTCGATGCCGACCTCAACGGCAAGGACATCCTCGACATGGGCTGCGGCACGGGCATCCTCGCCATCCTGGCCTGCATGCGCGGCGCCCGTCATGCCGACGCCATCGACATCGACCCCTGGTGTGCCGACAACACCCGCGACAACATCGCCTTGCAGCATGTTGACTCGCCCGCTTGTGGACTTGAAGACGCTATCTCCGTCTTCTGCGGCGACGTCTCGTTGTTGGCCGACCGCGGCCCCTACGACGTCATCATAGCCAACATCAACCGCAACATTCTTCTCGCCGACATGCCCCGCTACGCGGCCCGCCTCCGTCGCCATGTGGATGGCCAGTCTGCTCCGTCCCGCCTCTTCATTAGCGGCTTCTACCTCGCCGACCTCCCCCTCCTCCGCGACAAAGCCGCCTCTCTCGGCCTCCGCTACGTCAGCCATCGTACCGACAACGACTGGACCGCCGCCGAGTTTGTCCTCGAATAATATCTAATAATTAAGTAACTATATGCCAAAGAATGAGTCAATTACCCCCCCCACCCCCACGGCATTTCGCAACCTGATGACACGTCACCCCTCATAATTCCTACGCCTGGTCTCTCGTCTGAGACGGACGTAGAAAAGGCCGACCGCATCAGGCTCTGCCGGAAAGCAGAAGCTGTCGTCGGCAGACCGATGAAGTCGCCCAAGGACTTCGACTTCCTTTCAAAGTGCATCTTTGACAAGCTGCATGAGCATGTCAGCACCTCTACGCTCAAACGACTGTGGGGCTATGTGTCATCGTCAACCTCGCCGCGCAAAACCACCCTCGATATCCTTGCAAGGTTCGTAGGTGCCGACAGCTGGAAGGCGTTCTGCCTTACCGAGGACGCCACGCCTCCCCCTGCCGAATCCTGCCCCTGGCCAGTCGGGGTCTCGCCGTCGCCTGTTCCTGCAGCGGAGGCTTCCCGTCCCCGCAGCAGCCGCACGCCCCGCTGGCTTCCCTGGACTCTCCTGATGGCTGCCGTTGTCGTCGCCGTCATCCTGATTCCCTTGGCGCCCTCCCACCGCTCCGCGTCACCCTCTTCTCCCGCCGTCACAGCCCTTAGCGATCATGCCTATGCCGATCTCGCCCTGCCCTCGGGCACCCTCTGGGCCACGACGAACATTGGCGCTACCGTCCCCGAAGAGTACGGCCACTACTTCGCATGGGGAGAAGTCGAGCCGAAGGGTCTTTACGAATGGGGCAGCTACAAATGGTATCACGACGGCACTTTCACCAAGTATTCCATCGCCCCCTCCTACGGCGAGGGCGATGGCATACCGACCCTTCTCCCTGCCGACGATGCCGCCCATGTCTGCTGGGGCGACAGCTGGCGCATCCCCACGGCCGACGAGTGGCGCGAACTGCAGCAACAATGTACGTGGGAATGGACTTCCCTGAACGGCAGGAGCGGATGCAAGGTCACCAGCAACGTCAACGGAAACTCCATCTTCCTCCCCGCCGCGGGCTACCGCTTTTCCGGCATCCAGCTGGACGACCTCGACACGTGGGGACACTACTGGACATCGTCGCTCAACGCCGAGAGCTCGGCATGCGCCTGGAACGCCTGCTTCAATTCCGACCATTTCGACTGTTCCAGCTTCCGCAGTTTTCGTTGCAACGGCCAGAGCATCCGCCCCGTCATAAGCAAATAGCTTTTCGGACATACGACTTAAAAACTGTAAGCACGCCCTCTTTTCCCCTGTGCGTGACGGGTTCCGAAGGGAACGATTCCACTATAGAAGTGCCCTCTCCTGCGCAGTTTCCTTTTCAACCCGTCACTACTTTGGAGATACTATCGCTGGCGAGAATGGCGTCTGAGCGGGGATATGGGAAAAAGTTACAATCTGTAAGCAGACCTGCGAGAGCGGGGTTTCCCGAGTGACGGGTTAAAAAGGAAACCGCTCAGGAGAACCGGGTTTGTACGTGGAATGGACCTTCTCACACTTAAATTAACATTTATCATCAAACGTCGCGCCGCCAGAATCAAACGTCGCAACGTCAGAATCAAACGTCGCTCTTCCAGAATCAAACGTCGCGCCGCCGGCCCCTTGCTCTGAGCGCTCAACGCACTACGCTACGGTCACAACGCACTACGCTACGGACACAACGCACTACGTTACGGACACAACGCACTACGTCCGCAGATGAACGTAGTGCGTAGGCTGTTTTTAGGCTTGAAAAGCCGCATCATCGCATTTGAACCAAATGAACCAACGATTTGAACCAATCCGGACAATCCTTTTTTCGTAGATTCACGTTATTTTTGCAGCGATTTTTCTAAGTTGAAGTAAAAAAAGTCAGCTCACATGAACAATGTTTCAGAATTATTGCTTATCTTTGCCGCACCACTCTCGAGCGAGTGGTGTACATTGAGGAAAGCTATAAGCTTGCGCCCGTCAGAGAATCTGCAAATTCAACGTAGCATGGGCAAAGGTCTGAGCAGCTGTTCCTCCTATAGAGGGTATATCCCGAACGCACCCCGCCGAGGGGCGGTTCGACTATATCATCATAGGTGTGAGCTGACCTTTCATTCTTTATGCTACAGGTATGCAGAACCTTCTGACGAAGAATGTCCGAAGGCTCACACTCATTGTGCATGCTCGTGAAAGAAGGTTGCAAGAAGGAGTAAAGGAAAATATGTTTAATACCTAATTATAACGCGTATGATTGCAAAAAAGCTCAATCCGCAGCTGCCCCCTGCCAATGTTAATTCAGTCCAAGGACTACTTAACATTTACAAAGCAGCAATTCCCTATTGGGGGTTTTATGAAGTTTTTAAAGAGTTGGATAAAATCTATGCCAACTATCTTTTCACAAAAGATCCGGCCATACTACGCTATTTGCTGGCCCTCTGCCTGCGTTCGCGTCATGGTCGTCGCCAGACTTGGGCAGTTACCGACGATTGTGTGACCATTCTTGTCAACGTGAACATTTTCGTTCAAGCCCAACAATGCAAGAATTTTGAAGATTTGTATAGATTGGTCAGTTCTTCTATTGGAAAATACTTAAAGAACGCGCCGCTGACAATCTACGATACAGCGTTGAATATCTCCTATTTGGTCGATGGCCAACGGCTCTGCCCCAAGAATCTCGTCTATCTTTCAGCGGGAGCAAAAAAGGGTGCTCAAACCTTTGGCATAAAGGTTCAATACCCGATGCCATTCTCTGCCTTTAATGCTCATTCAATGGGTTTGAAGAATATGGAGTTTGAAGACTTCTGTTGTGTTTTCCACTCTGAATTGCTGAAGATTTCAAAAGGCCAGTCAGTAACCCCACAGGAGATTTACGACGAGTTCAACAGCAAGGCCAGGGTTTACATTCCTCAAAGCCGTTCACATGTACTCATGAGTATGAAACAGCGCAAGTCCGTGCCTTAATGAATCAAAACAGTTTAACTTAGATTTATTTACCTTAAAAACATATTAATATGAAATTTAAAATTCTATTTCTCTTATTTTTCACCTTGTGGGTTGGAATCTCTACAGCTAATGCTTACGATGAGTTAATTGATGGTATTTACTACGTTACGCCAAACTTTGCTGAAGCGTTTGTGACGCACAATAAAGAAAACGAGGATACTTTTCGTGATTATATGTACGGTTGGGGAGACTTCCCCGAGAGTAGTTACTCAGGCGACGTCAATATCCCATCCTCTATTGTCTTTACAAAGTCTTCAGGTCCTTCATATAATTATACATTTTCAGTACCTGTCACCCGGATTGACAACTATGCCTTTGCCTGCTGTGAGGGTCTGACCTCCGTCAACATACCGGAAAGTGTGACTAGCATCGGCCAATACGCTTTTAGTTGTGTTTTGGGGCTGTCCTCCTTAACTATTCCCAATTCGGTCATCTCTATTGAAGAGAATGCCTTTATGGAATGTCGGAATCTGACCTCTATCACCATCCCCGAGTCGGTCACCAGCATTCCCTACGGATGCTTTTCTTTTTGCAACAGCCTGACCTCCGTCACCATCCCCGAGTCGGTCACGAGCATTGGCAATAATGCCTTTTCTCATTGCAGCCGCCTGACCTCCTTCACCATTCCCGAGTCGGTCACCAGCATTCCCGACGCATGCTTTGTTAATTGCAATAGCCTGACCTCCGTTACCATCCCCGCGTCGGTCACGAGCATTGGCAAATTAGCCTTTGAAGACTGCAGCAGGCTGACCTCCGTTACCATCCCCGAGTCGGTCACCAGCATTGGCCGCCGTGCCTTTATGTCATGCAGCAGCCTGACCTCCGTCACCATTCCCGCGTCGGTCACGAGCATTGGCGATATTGCTTTTTCTGGTTGCAGCAATCTCCCTATTTTTGACAATATACGATATGCAGACACATACGCTATTGAGGCCGTCGACAAAGAACAAGCAACGTATACAATAAAAGAAGGAACAAAATGGATTGGTAGTGAAGCCTTTTATAATTGCAGCAATATGACCTCTGTCACCATCCCCAATTCGGTCACGAGCATAGACAGCCGTGCCTTTTGGGATTGCAGCAGCCTGACCTCCGTCACCATTCCCGAGTCGGTCACCAGCATTGGCGAACGTGCCTTTGAAGGTTGCAACAGCCTGACCTCCGTCACCATCCCCGCGTCGGTCACCAGCATTCCCTACGAATGCTTTAATAATTGCAGCAACCTGACCTCTGTCACCATCCCTAATTCGGTTACGAGCATTGACAGCCGTGCCTTTGAAGGTTGCAGCAGCCTGACCTCCGTCACCATCCCCGCGTCGGTCACCAGCATTCCCTTCGCATGCTTTCGTGATTGCAGCAGCTTGACCTCCGTCATTTCATATATTCAGGAGCCCTTCAGCTTCGGGGATTACGCTTTTAGCCGGATTTCATCGAATTGCGTGCTGACGGTTCCGGCTGGAACAAGGGATGCCTACATTGCCAAGGGCTGGACGACGGATGTGTTCAAGGGTGGCATCGTAGAGATGGAGCCGACCGAGATTGTGCTTGACGAGGCCTCGACTATTGTGCCCGCAGCAACAGCAGGGGCAGAGGACCTGCTGGTGAAACGTACGCTTAAGGCCAACACATGGAGCACCATCTGCCTGCCGTTCAGCATGACCGATGCACAGGTGAAGGCTGCCTTCGGCGACGACGTGCAGCTGGCCGAGTTCGTTGACTACGAAGTGAACTATGATGGCGACGACAACGTGACGGCCATAACGGTGAATTTCGATGACGTCAATCTCGGCGAAGGTTTCTATGCCAACTATCCCTACCTGATAAAAGTAACTGCCCCCATGACGGAGTTTAGTGTGACGGCAAAGGTGGATCCGGACGAGGAGAATGCTTATGCGGAGTACGACAATGGCAGGACGGGAAATAACCGTAAGGTGTATGGAACGTTCAAAGGCGTCCTGCATAGTGGAGGGTACGTCCCTGCGAACGACTTGTTCCTTTCAGACAACAAGTTCTACTACTCAACGGGGATAAGCACCATCAAGGCTTTCCGTGCCTATCTGAACCTGGTGGACGTCATGCCGTCTTCATCGGCAAGCGTTGCGATAAGAATCAACGAGGGCACGACTCGCGTTGAAGGTCTAAGCACCCCGGCCCAAACGGGGAACGCCTATGACCTCAGTGGACGCAAGATGCTTTCGGACAAGAACCTCGAAAAGGGCGTCTATGTCATCGACGGGCAGAAAGTCGTCGTCAAATGAACCGTAAGGGAGTGAAAGAGAAAAAGTCTAACCGTAAAAAAGCAAAACAATGAAAAAGGAATATATCGAGCCTATCGTTAGTGTCTATCGTATAGAAGAGTGTATGCCTATCGCCACCAGCAACGGCGTGACGAGCGGCAAGGGAATCGGCTGGGGTGGTTTCGACAACTTTGGCAAAGAAGCAGATGCTCCGGGCAGAAGGTTCATGCCCGGATTTTAAGATTCACTGGACTTAATAACTAAGTGGCTGTCAGCCGCCAGAACCCTGGCGGCTGACAGCTTTTTTCAAGCAGGAAGCGGATAGGAATGAAGAACATGAATAGAAGAAGAATATCATACTATAAATTGAATTCTTTGTTTTGTTTTTGAAAGAATTAACAACTGATTTTCAAGTGGATAGTTTCTGCTATATTGGTCACACAAGTTTGTGTTACACAAAATTGTGTGACACAAACTTGTGAAAGCAAAAAAATGTATTACCTTTGTGGCGAGAATTCATATAAGCAGGCAAAATGAAAAGTTCTATTGAAAGACGTGAATTTGTGTTCGGTGTGGCTGTGGAGGACTATTATTTCACCGATCGAGAACAGGAGTCGCTGCAACTCAAAGCAAATTAGTTTGCTCTGCTGAGTCGCGGCGGACGAAAACGCAGTTAAAAACTCAAATAAATTTGTTTTTTCGTTCGGCTTGACCTGCGGTCTAAAATGCTCACGCTCGGAAAAGTTCTAAAAATTTTTGACTTTTCTCTCGCTTAATCGCATTTTTGTCACTATCTTTGTCGCGATGATAATCGAAGGTGTTACTTTCGATTATCATGATAATCTAAAATAGAACCTTTGCTTATCATAAAAATGGTCGCGTACGAAAGAATATTAAAATTAATTGAAACCAAGGAAGATAGTGTTTTCCTTTGGGGGGCTCGTCAGACGGGGAAGAGTACATTGTTGGCTATGCTGTTCCACAATGCCCGATATTACGATTTGTTGAAGCCTGCCACCTACGAACGGCTCAGCAGACACCCGAACCTTCTTATTGATGAATTGATGTCAGCGGAAGAAGATGAGATTATTATCATAGATGAAGTCCAGAAATTACCCTCTCTTCTGGATTCTGTGCAATGGCTTATGGTTAACCGACACTTGCGGTTTGTCTTGTGCGGTTCCAGCGCACGAAAGTTGAAGCGTGTCGGGGCGAACATGTTGGGTGGAAGGGCCGTCCGATGTGCTTTGTATCCTTTTGTCAGCGCAGAGATTCCTGATTTTGATCTGCTTCGTGCTGTGAATAACGGGATGCTTCCCCGACACTACATGACGGAAAATGCGGAACCGCGTCTGCGGGCATACGTCGGTGATTATTTACAAGAAGAAATAAGGGCTGAGGCTCTCACGCGTAATCTTGCGTCCTTTACCCGTTTCCTCGAGGTGGCGGCACTTACAGACGGGGAGATTGTCAGTTTCCAGAATATTGCCGCTGAATGTGGAATCAGCGCTCCGACGGTAAAGGAATACTTCTCCATTCTATCGGAAACCCTTATCGGATATATGATACCGGCTTTTACTCTTGTTCGTCAGCGTCGGCTCATAAAAGCCCCGAAATTCTATTATTTCGATGTCGGGATTGTGAATTACCTATGTCATCGGAAAAATCTTCGACCAGGTTCTTCTGACTTCGGACATGCTTTTGAACATTTCATTATTCAGGAACTGATAGCCTACCTCGGCTACGCTCATCGCTTGGAACAACTCTCTTATTGGAGAACGGCCTCTGGATATGAAGTCGATGCCATTGTAAGCGATGTGGGAGTAGCGATAGAAATAAAGTCGAGTGAAGAAGTTCAGTCAAGGCATTTGCGAGGCCTGAAAGCTTTCGCGGAAGAACACCCGTCGTATCGTCTCATCATTGTATCATTGGATGAAGCGCAGCGCATTACCTCAGATGTTGAGGTATGGCCTGCAATGGACTTCTTGAAAGAACTTTGGAAAGGAAGTATTCTTTGAAAAAAGACTTGTGGAGCATAGGAGACTCGAACTCCCAACCTATAGATTGCGAACCTATCGCTCTGCCAGTTGAGCTAATGCCCCGGTTCAGTGAGAGAAAAGAACGCTTGCGTTTTTTTCCGAACGTCAGGGGTATAGACGTCAGTCAATGCCCCATTTTAACGAGTGGAAAGAAAGCTCGCTTGCTTTCCCGAACTTGCGGGTGCAAAGATACGTCGTTTTTCTGAAACGGGTGCAAAAAGAGACGAAAAAATGGGGGTAGGGGAATAAAAAAGGAATGAAGGAAAGGGGATAATGAGTAAATGAAACAGGAAAAACTCAGTTTTAGGAAAATTCCCCAAAAAGGATAGGGTTTTTCCTGCATGGGGGTGAAATACCTGTAGTAATTTTGCAACGAGAAAAAAGAGATAAACAGTAAAACCGCGAGAGATAAACAAAACGAATTATTCACCTTTTAAAACATAACAGCTATGAAAAGAGTATTATTCCTTAGTCTATTGATGACGGTCGTGCTGGGCACGGTGTCCGCACAGACGAATGATGACCTCTACTTCATCCCGAAGAAGAAGGCTGCTACCACTCAGGTTGACAAGCCGGCAAGCGTGCAGGCCGACAAGCGTGCAAGTGACGTTGGCGACTCGCGCAAGACCGTCAGCGTGACAGCTGTCGGCGTCCGCGAAAAGGACGATGACGAAGGGGCTACCATCTCCGTGGATGCCCCGCTGAAGATGGACGACGACACGTATAACCGTCGCGGTAACGTGCGCAGCTACATCGACGACGAGGGCAACTATGTGCAGGAGGCCGAAGTGAGCGACATGGCGCTTCGCGTCCGTACGGCTGACGGCGACACGCTCTACTATCGCGTGGACTCGCTCATCGTCAACCAGGAGGACGACGGCTGGGTGTATGGCTTCAACGGCGACGCTGAGGACTACGAGATGGCCATGCGCATCGTCCGCTTCCGCAACCCCCGCTATGCCATCCCCGTCAGCAGCCCGCTCTACTGGGACATCGTCTATGGCGGCGGTCTCTGGCCCATGTGGGACTGGAACATCTACGACGACGGGCTCTATGCCTACATCTTCCCCTCCTCGTATAACTGGCACTACTGGGACTGGCGCTTCAGCCCCTACAGCTGGGGATGGGGCCATCGCTGGGGCCATTGGGGCATGCACTACGGCTTGTACAACACCTGGTATGAACCCTGGTATGGCTGGGGCTACGGCTGGTACGATCCGTGGTTCTACGGCGGCTGGGGCTATGGTCCGGGCTGGTACGGCGGCTACTATGGCGGCTGGTATGGCTACGGCGGCTTCGGCTACCACCACCATCCCTTCGGCAGAGGTTTTGCCTTCGAAAACTCCCGTCGTAACAACCGTCACGCCGGACTGGCCTCGACACGTACCGGCAGCGGCACGACACGTGGCAGCAATCTGGCGATGAACGGCGCCGGAGGTTCGACGCGCAGCGGCGCCACCACCCGTACGGGCGACGGCCGTACCGTCACCACGCGCAGCGGAGCCGTTACCGGCACCACCACTCGTAGTGGCGCCTCCACGGGCAGCACCACCCGCACAGGTGTGGGCCGCACCATCACCACGCGCAGCGGACAGTCGGCTGGCACAGCCACACGCACCGGCTCTGTCGGGAGCGCTTCACGTACGGGCTCTGCCGGGAGCTCCTCACGCACGGGTACCTCTTCAGTCTCCCGCTCGGGTAGCGCCTCGCGCTCAGGAGCCGACACAGGCTTGGGCACACCCAACTCGTCCAGCAGCCGCAGCGGCTACACCCGTCAGAGCACCTCGCGCAGCAGCTCGTCGGCTTCATCCAACGGCTACAACCGTCCCAGCAGCACGCGCTCGTCGGTCAGCTCCACGCCGCGCAGCTATAGCAGCGGCTCCTACAGCTCTGGCAGCAATTCCTACAGCAGCGGCAGCTCGCGCAGCAGCATCGGCTCCAGCAGCAGCTCTTCCTATAGCAGCTCGCGTAGCAGCAGCTCCTACAGCAGCGGCAGCTCCTATAGCAGCGGCAGCAGTTCGCGCAGCTCATCCTCTTCCTATAGTGGCGGTGGCAGCTCGCGCAGCAGCGGAGGCTCCTTCTCCAGCGGTGGCGGCTCGCGTAGCGGCGGCTCGTCTGGAGGCGGAAGCAGAGGACGATAAAAATGGGATTTCTTAATGGATAATGGACAATTGACAATTCATAATTCATAACTGACGATTCATAATTCATAATATCACAATTGCGCGAAGCGCTAAACTCCACAGATATGAAAAAAGTAGTATTTTCCTTAGCAACAGCATTCCTGTGCACACTTTCCCTTCAGGCACAGACGACATACGAGGCAGCCAATGTCCTCGGTAGTGACCTCGACGGTACGGCACGCTTCGTCGGTATGGGCGGCGCCATGAGCGCCCTTGGCGCCGACATCAGCACCATCCGCACCAACCCCGCCGGCATCGGCCTCTATCGCAGCTGCGACCTGATGGTCTCCTTCGGCGGCAGCGGCATCACGCAGAAGACCGACAACTTCACCAACTTCCATTCGCACGGCTCGTTCGACAACATCGGACTGGTCATCGCCAGCAAGCACAGCAACGAAGGCATACTCCGCTTTGTCAACTTCGGATTCAACTATCAGAAGGTAAAGGACTTCAGTGGAAAGATGAACTGGAGCGGCAACCTGAACGGCCTTTCGCAGTCGGCGCAGATGGCGTGGCAGGTCTATCAGAATCAGGCCATCGGCGATGCGTTCTTCGACCAGAGCGACGAGACGTATGGCTTTACACACCACAACTACTATGGCGACCAGAACTACGGCTGGCTGAGCCTGCTGGGTACCGACGGACGCCTCATCGATGCCACGGCTTTCAACAACGGACAATTCTATCCCTCGCAGAGGGGCGAATACTCCGGCGAGGAGAGCGGGTCCATAGGCGAGTATGACTTCAACCTCTCGTTCAACTTCGTCGATCAGGTCTATCTCGGAGCCTCGCTGGGCGTCACGGATGTCTATTATGCCTATAACTCGAAGTATCAGGAGTATTTTGAAGATGGCGACTACATCCTCAACAACTGGTACAAGACGAAGGGCACGGGTCTGAACCTGAAGCTGGGTGCCATCATCCGCCCCTTCGAGGAGTCGTCGTTCCGCATCGGCGTGGCTGCCACAACGCCTACCTATTATAAAAGGATGACGGACTACAACTCGGCTCTGGTCTCCACCGTGCTCTACGGGGCTGGCGTGGACGACAACGGCAACGTCACCGACGTCACCTACGAGATGGACACCATGTCGGAGGATGCCTTTGGCGGCGACTGCTATACGAAGTACACCAACATCACCCCCGGCCTGCTGAACGTCAGCCTGGGCTATACGCTGGAGAGCGGCCTCGCCCTCGGCGCCGAATGGGAGTATGCCGACTACCGCAAGACGCGTCTTTTCGAGGACGATGGACGGGAGAACAAGGTCATCAACGAGCACACCCGGGACAACCTGACGGGACAGCACACCTTCCGCGTCGGCCTGGAGAAGATGTTCCTCGGCAACGTCTATGCCCGCCTGGGCTACAACTATGCCACGGGCGGCTACAAGAGCGATGCCTGGAAGATGATTCCCATCAACTCCGTGCAGACCAACACCGACTACAAGAACATCCTCAGCACCAACGCCTTCTCGGGCGGTATCGGTTTCCGTGGCGATGTGTTCTATGCCGACTTGGCCGTTGTCTATAGCAGCCGCAAGGCCGACTTCTATCCTTTCGAGAACACCAACCTGAAGGCCTCCCCGCTGACGCGCAACACCTTCAAGGGCGTCGCGACGCTCGGCTTCCGTTTCTGAGAAGAGCATCCAGAGAAACTCCATGTAACGTTATCTGGCCGCACCGAAGGCGCGGCCAGATTTTCAGTTGTAGCTGGCGGTTTATGGGCTTTCTTGGCAATCCCCGGAAAGGCCTCGGGTTTTCTGGATTATCCGGATTATCCGGATTTTCTGTTCCTTCTCAGGCCAAGTCCACCACGGTGATGCCTGCGCCGCCAAACTGGACGTGCTCGTCGCGGGCTGAGAGGACGGCGGGGTTGGTGCGGAGATACTCGCGGATGAGGTTGCGGAGGATGCCTCCTCCCGTGCCGTGGAGGATGCGCACACGGTGGACGCCCAGCAGGATGGCATCGTCGATGAAGAAGGTGACGGCCTGCACGGCCTCCACGCCTCGCATGCCGCGCACGTCGATGTCCTGATGGAAGTTGAGTTTCTTTTCCACGATGGCCTCCTGTGTCTCGCGGCTGATGTAGGTGTAGGTGCGGCTTTCGCTCTTCTGCCGGTTTGCCTCGCCGCTGGTGGCAGGTTCCAGACGGTCGGTCTTGACGTTGGTGCGCAGGTTGCCCATCGCCACGACGGCATTACGTCCCTTCAGCTCCAGAATCTGGCCGACGGTTGTCTGTCCGATTAACCGGACATAGTCGCCGACGGCGAACTCGTGTACTGTTGCTGCCTGTGGCGGCAGCTCGTCGCCGATGGCCGGACGCTTGATGTGCGTGCCGTTCTTTTTCTTGCCTTTGGGGTGTGCCGCTTTCACCTGCTCGGCCTCTTGCTGGCGCAGCTGTTCGTCCAGCTCGCTGCGGAAGGCCGCCAGCTCCTCGCGGGCCTGGCGTGTCTGCTCCTTTCCTGCCTGTGCCTCGCGGATGGAGCGGATGGTGTTTTCAATCTGTGCGTTCGAGCTCTCCAATAGCTGGTTGGCCTTCTCCTTTGCTTCGTGCAGGATGGCCTTTCGGCTGGCGCTCAGCTCGGTGCGCTCGTTCTCGTAGTAGGCGATGATTTCGTCCAGCTGCTTCTCTTTCAGGCGGATGTTCTGGCGTTTCTGTTCCCAGTAGCGCTTGTCGCGCACAATGTCCTGCAGGTATTTGTCGCTCTGTATATAGTCGTTGCCCACGATGGCCGATGCTTCGGCAATCACCTCCTCGGGGAGGCCTATCTTGCGGGCTATCTCCACGGCAAACGAGCTGCCCGGCTGTCCTATCTGCAGTTGGAAGAGGGGCTGCATCTGGGCGCGGTCGTAGAGCATGGCGCCGTTGACCACGCCGTCGTGGTCTTCGGCAAACTGCTTGAGGTTGTGGTAGTGTGTGGTGATGACGCCGAAGGCTCCGCGGTCGTTGATACGTCCCAGCACGGCCTCGGCGATGGCGCCGCCGATGAGCGGGTCGGTGCCGCTGCCGAACTCGTCGATGAGCACCAGGCTCTGCGGGCCGCAGTTCTTGAGCACCGTCTTCATGTTCATCAGGTGGCTGCTGTAGGTGCTCAGGTCGTCCTCGATGCTCTGCTCGTCGCCGATGTCGATGAAGATGTCGCGGAAGATGCCCATGCCGCCCGCCTCTTTCATGGGCACGAGCAGGCCGCATTGCATCATGTACTGCAGGAGCCCCACCGTCTTGAGGCATACCGACTTGCCGCCGGCGTTGGGGCCGGAGATGAGCAGGATGCGCTGTTTGGGGCTCAGTTCGATGGAAAGCGGCACCACCTTGCCGCCGTGGCGTGCCAGCGACTGCTGGAGAAGGGGATGGACGGCATAGACCCAGTCGAGCATGGGCGTGTCGGCAACGTTCGGGCGGATGGCCTCCATGCTGATGGCCGTAAGCGCTTTGGCGCGGATAAAGTCGATGACGCCGAGGAAGTCCAGCGCCCCCAGGATGTCGGGGATGTGAGGCCGCATCTCGGCCGTGAACTCGTGCAGGATGCGGATGATTTCGCGTTGCTCCTCGCCCTCCAGCTCACGCACGCGGTTGTTGGCCTCGACCACCTCGGCGGGTTCGATGAAGACCGTCTTGCCTGTGGCCGACTCGTCGTGGACGATGCCCTTGATTTTGCGTTTCAGCGCCGGGGCTACGGGGATGACGAGCCGTCCGTCGCGCATGGTGGGGTTGACATCCTTTTCGACGACGCCCTCGCTCTGTGCCGCGTGGAGTATGCTCATCAGCTTTCGGCTGATGCTGCCCGCTGCGGCTGCCAGCTCGCGGCGGAGGTTGTGCAGCTCGGGCGAGGCCGAGTCCTTGATGCGCCCGTAGGCATCGATGATGGTGTCGATGCGGCGCACCAGACCAGGGAAGAACAGGGTGTCCTCTGCCAGCGCCGCAAGGTGGGGATAACCGCCTGCCCGCCTGTCTGCCTGCCCGCCAGCCTGCTCTTCTCTCTCGCGGAAGAACCAGATGATGGTGTTCAGCGCGTCGAGCGAGCGGCGCAGGTCGAAAAGCTCGGCCTCGCTCAGGTGCAGTCCCGGCACGGAGGCGCGATGGAGCGCCTCGCGCACGTCGAAGAATCCCTCCGCCGGCAGGGCGTCGGGCTCCTCTTGCAGCAGGTGCATCATCTCGGCCGTCTCGTCGAGCAGCCGTTCGAGCAGCAGGCTGTCGGCGGTGAAGGCCATCTGCTCCACGCGCTCCCGTCCCATGTTGGAGACGCAACGCCCCGCCACCTGCTCGCGCACAAGGTCGAAGCCTATCTTATGTTCAAAGTTCTGAGGATATACCAAGGTGTGATGTTTTTTTTTCAGCCCGCGAAGGTAATAAAAAATCCGGGAAAAAGCGCGAGGATTTAGGATTATTTAGGATAGCACATGGCGAAACTTCTGAAAAATGGTGGACAATGGTTGTTTTTGGAGAAAAAAGTATTACCTTTGCGGCCAAAAGATGAATGTAAAATGAAGCAAAAAGTCATTCTGGTTACCGGTGCCAGCAGCGGCATCGGCTTTGACACGGCCCTGCGCCTGGCAAAGGCCGGGCACAAGGTCTATGGAGCAGCCCGCAGGGTGGAACGGATGGAGCCGCTGAAGGAGCACGGCATCGTCCCCCTGAGGTTGGACGTGACGGACGAGGCGTCCATGCAGTCGGCCGTCGAGGCCGTCGTCGGCGCCGAGGGACGAATAGACGTCCTTGTCAACAACGCAGGCTACGGCTACTTCGGCGCCATCGAGAATGTGCCGATGGAGGACGCCCGACGGCAAATAGAAGTCAACGTGTTCGGCCTGGCGCGACTGACGCAGCTCGTGCTCCCCTACATGCGCAGTCAGCACGAGGGGCTCATCGTCAACCTCTCGTCCGTCGCCGGACGGTCGGTGTTCTACTTCGGCGGGTGGTACCACGTGTCGAAGTATTCCGTCGAGGCGCTCAGCGACGCCCTGCGCATGGAGGTGAAGCCGTTCGGCGTGCGCGTGGTGCTCATCGAGCCCGGCGCCATCAAGACCGACTGGGGCATCATCGCCGCCGACCACCTCAGGGAGTCGTCCGTCGGGACCGTCTATGAAGCGGCGGCCCTCAACGAGTCCGCCACCATGCGGAAGGCCTACTCGGCCAGCTGGCTCTCCTCGCCCTCGGTCATCTCGAAGGCCATCGTCCGTGCCGTGCAGTCGCGCCGTCCGCGGGCACGCTATCACGCCGGCTTCGGCTCGCGTTCCGTGCTCTTCCTCCACGCCCTGCTTCCCGCCAAGTGGTGGGACGCCATGATGCGGAGGGGAGGGAAGGAGATGAAGTTTTTAAAAGGTTAAGGAAAAAGCGCTGAATTCTGCCCTCTTATCGGTGTTCCGCGGACGAAAACGGGGCGGCCGTGGCGCGGAAAAGGCCAGCTGGCGGGAAGTGAAACGTTCTGTCAGACAAAATGAAACGTTTCATCGCTGCCGACGAAACGTTTCGATGGATGGCGGCGTCTCCGTTAAGCCGGACATCCTCCCAGGAGAGTTTGAGAAAGGGGCGTTTCTGCGGATTATCAGGTAAAAAAAGCAAAAAAATGGCTTTTTTCTTGCTTTTTCCCTCGGCAAGCACTACCTTCGCGCCGTATTTCGGAAAGATGGCGGAGTGGTCGATCGCGGCGGTCTTGAAAACCGTTGACCTGAAAGGGTCCGGGGGTTCGAATCCCTCTCTTTCCGCGAAGAGAGTAATATACAACCGAGGGCGGGGATGGACCAATTGGTTCATCCCCGCTCCTCGTTGGTTATTTTCCTTTTACCTTGCGGGTGGCAGGCTCTGGAAGTGGCGGGTGGCCCACACCTGAAGGAGGAACACCGCGCAGAGGCCGATGCCTATCTTATAGGGTGCCGTGGGGTCGTCGGGGCCGAAACATGCCGTCGCCAAAGGCGAGACGACGAGCGGCGAGACGAACTGCCCCAGGTATAGCGCAGCCGACAGCAGGGGCATGACGGCTGTGGCCGACTCACGGCCGCCCTTGATGCTGGCGATGGTGTTCAAATACGGCACGCCCACGCCGTTGGCCAGACCGACGAACACAGCACCCAGCAGAATGGTCCACGTCAGGCCGACGGCGAACAAAGCGTAGCCGACAAGGAACAGCATCGGGGCAAAGTACTTCATCGCACGCCGGAACGACCGCATCAGCCATCCGAAGACGAGACCGACGATGAACGCCATCAGGTCCAGCCCCACCATGACGAGGGTGATGCTCTCTGCCGATAGTGCCGTCTGCTGGCTGGTGACGATGGCGAAGTTGGTGGGGAAGATGAAGAATATCATCATCAGCAATAACATGCCGACTACGGATGGATGGAACCGGCGCAGCCGCTTCAGCAGAGAAGAGTCGTTCCTTTTCTGCCGGCCCAATGGCGTGTCGGGCAACCATGCCAGCACCATCAGCAGGGCTGTCAGACCAAGCAAATAGACCAGGAAGGCATAGTTCCAACGCACGGTGGCGAGCAGTCCCGCCAGCAACGTGGCCACCACGCCGCCCATCTGGTTCATGGCGGCAGAGAGCCCCATCAGCTTCGCCTGCTCCTCGGGCGGGAAGTAATAGGCCAGCAGCCCCGTGGAGAGCGGCATAATCAGCCCCACCGCTATGCCCAGGATGGCGCGTAGGGCCAGCAGCGTCCAGATGTCATGTACAAAGAAACATCCTGTGCCCGCCGCCACGTAGAGCAACAGTCCCGTGATGGCGATGGTACGCGCACGCACCCGTCCGCTGATGGCGGGGAACAGCAGGCTAGTGATGATGATGAATAGTGCAGGCAGGCTGACGATGAGCTGCACCAGCATTTCGGGCGCAGCTGCAAAGTGCTCGCGGATGATGCCCAGCGCAGGGGCGATGGCGGCACCCGCCATCACGGTGAGGAGCGACATGGAAAGGATGGTCGCCGTCACCATTCGAGATACTTTTTTCATGTGGTTTGTCGTTTGGTTATGAACATTGTTTACTATAGGTTGCGAAGCCTTCTGTTGGGTTCATAACCGGACTTACGCAGGGCATGTCGTCCCCGCCACACGTTACTGGTGTCACGACTTCGGGCTGCAAAAGTACACCAAATCTCCCAAACGGCCAAAAATTTTTTTTATTGCTGTTCGCTAAACAAGTATAAAAGTCTGTAATAGGAATAAGTAGATGCCAGACAAGTCCCCTAAATCCGCCCGAACGAACGAATGGTATCTTTGCGGAGATAATTCGTGAGTTTTTTTTGCATTCGTGCAGACAATTGTGTATTTTTGTGCCCTCAAAAGAGAAAAACCCCTGAACATGAAAAAGACGTTTATGACCATTGCCATGAGTGCGGCTCTGATGACGCCGTTCAGCGCCTGCCAGCAGGCGCAGCCTGAGAACCCGCTGCTTGTGGAGAGCCGGCAACCCTTCGGCACTCCCGATTTCAGTAAGATTCAGCCGTCGGACTACCTGCCGGCCTTCGAGTATGCCATCCAACAACAACGCGACAACATCCGGAAGATTGCCGAAAGCAGGAAACCGGCTACGTTCGCCAACACCATTCTGCCCTTCGAGGAGAGCGGACGGCTGCTCGACCGCGTGAGCCGCGTGTTCTTCGCCCTGACCGAAGCCGACAAGACGCCCGAAATCGGCGAAACGGAAAAGCGGGTGATGCCCATGCTGACGGAGCTGGAGAACGAAATATCGTTCAACAAGCCCCTCTTCGAGCGTATCCGACAGGTGTATGATAAGGAGTACGCCACCCTCCGGGGCGAGGACAAGAAACTGCTGGAAGAGATATATAAGGAGTTCGTTCGCAAGGGCGCGCTGCTGCCCGAGGAGAAGATGGAGCGCATGAGGGCCATCAACCTGCGCATCTCGGACCTGCAGCAGCAATGGGGCGACATGCTGCAGGCAGCCACCAACGAAGCCGTCGTGTGGGTTGACAGCAAGGAGGAGCTGGCAGGGCTGAGCGAGGCCGGCATCGCCGGGTGTGCCAAGGATGCCGAGAGACGCGGCGGCAAGGCACCCTACGCCATCGTCATCGTCAACACCACCCAGCAGGCACCCCTTGCCAGCCTGGACAACCGCGACCTGCGCCGCAGGGTCTTCGAGGCCTCGTTCCACCGTGCCGATGCGACGAACCGGTTCAACACCTACCCCCTCGTCGTGGAGATAGCCAAGCTCCGGGCCGAGCAGGCCGAAATCATGGGCTATCCCAACTACGCATCGTATTCCCTGGAGAAGACGATGGCCAAGACGCCCGAGAACGTCTATGCCTTCCTGAACAACCTCATCAGCCAGTACGCACCGAAAGCTGAGGCCGAGACGAAGGCCATCGAGGAGTATGCCCGCAAGACCGAGGGCAAGAACTTCAAGCTGCAGCCCTACGACCGCTTCTACTATTCGGCGAAGATGAAGAAGGAGCTGGTTGGCGTCTCCGACGACGAGGTGAAACCCTACTTCAACGTCGATAGCGTGCTCATCAACGGCGTCTTCTACGCCGCCAACCGTGCCTATGGCCTCACCTTCAAGCCGCGTACCGACATCCCCCTCTACCACCCCGACATGAAAGCTTTTGAGGTGATTGACAAGGACGGAAAGACGAAGGCGCTGTTCTTCTGCGACTACTTCCGCCGCCCGACGAAGCGCGGCGGAGCCTGGATGGACGGCTTCGCCAAGCAGAGCCGCCAGTGGAACCAGATGCCTATCATCTTCAACGTCTGCAACAACGCCAAGGCCCCCGAGGGCAAGCCCTCGCTGCTGACGTGGGACGAGGTGACCACGCTGTTCCACGAGTTCGGCCATGCCCTGCACGGCATCCTCTCCGACTGCCAGTACAACCGCCTGAGCGGTACGAGCGTGGCACGCGACTTTGTGGAGATGCCCTCGCAGTTCAACGAGTCGTTCGCCACCATCCCGGAGGTCTTCGACCACTTTGCCCGCCACTCCGAAACCGGCCAGCCGATGCCCGCCGACCTGAAGGAGCGCATGCTCCGCAGCATCAACTTCCAGACGGCCTACGCCCTCGGCGAGAACCTTGCCGCCACCTGCCTCGACCTTGCCTGGCACATGCTGCCCTCCAGCGGCGTGCCGTCGGCCGGTCAGGCCGCAGCCTTCGAGACCGAGGCCCTGCGGCAAGTGGGACTGCACGACGAGCAGATACCCCCTCGCTACCGCACCACCTACTTCAACCACGTGTGGGGCGGAGGCTATGCCGCCGGCTACTACAGCTATCTCTGGACGGAGGTGCTGGCCGTCAACGTGGCCGACGTCTTCGCGCGGCGCGGCGCCCTCAATCCCCAGACAGGACAGGACTTCCGCGACAAAGTCCTGAGCCGCGGCAACACCGGCGACCTCATGCAGATGTTCTCCGACTTCACGGGCATGGCCCAACCCGACGCCTCCAGCCTGCTGAAAGCCCGAGGACTCTGATGGGCGGAAACAGGGCATTTTTCCCTATGACATCCCCCGCCAAGAGCAAAAAAAGGCCCAAAATCATGTAGGGAAATGTAGGGAAATGTAGGGAATTATGCTCCCTACATGCCTTAAATGCCTATATTTCTGAATGTAAGGGCAAAAAATGTAGGGATGTAGGGAATGTTTAAACTTTCGGTAAGGGAAATAGACCCCCGTAACCTGCTTTTCGCCCCATTGTCATCGGCAGCAAGCGAATAGGAGGGATTCGGTTAGCCCTGTCTTCTTCCATTGCCTTGTCTTTTTTCTGCGAGTAAGCAACGGTTTGTAAACAGGGGCCGTGTTTATATAAACAGGGGCGGCGTTTAAATAAACAGGGGCGCTGTTTACAAATATACTGGTTCAGGCGGATTTGCAATCCGGCTGCGACGAGAGGGGGATTTGCAATCCCCAGCTAAAGGACAGAGCTATTGGTGAGGGATTGCAAATCCCTCTATTCAAAGCGGCCGGATTGCAAATCCGCCCGAACGGGTGGCCGTGTTTAAATAAACAGGGGCGGCGTTTACAAATATATTGAGCCGACTTCAAAAAGTAAGGCGATGCCCGGAGTGGGGCATCGCCTTGAGGATGACAATGTGAGTGGGGAAGGATTACTTCATGATGACGCGAGCCATCTCGAGGACCTTGTTGCTGTAGCCCCATTCGTTGTCGTACCAGGCGCAGACCTTGACGAACGTCGGGTCGAGCTGGATGCCGGCCTTGACGTCGAAGATGGAGGTACGCGGGTCGTTGCGGAAGTCGGTGCTGACGACGGCCTCGTCGGTGTAGCCGAGGACACCCTTCAGCTCGCCTTCGGAGGCTTCTTCATGGCGGCGCAGGATTTCGTCGTAGGTAGCGGGCTTCTCGAGTTCGCAGGTGAGGTCAACGAAGCTGACGTCCGAGGTGGGGACGCGCAGGGACATGCCGGTGAGCTTGCCGTTCAGGACGGGGAGCACCTTGCCGACAGCCTTGGCAGCGCCGGTGGAGCTGGGGATGATGTTCTCGAGGATGCCGCGGCCGCCGCGCCAGTCCTTCTTCGAGGGGCCGTCAACGGTCTTCTGCGTGGCGGTGGCAGCGTGGACGGTGGTCATGAGGCCGCGCTTCACACCGAACTTGTCGTTCAGCACCTTGGTGAGGGGGGCGAGGCAGTTGGTGGTGCAGCTGGCGTTGCTGATGATGGCCTGGCCGGCGTAGGTCTCGTGGTTGACACCATAGACGAACATCGGGGTGGCGTCCTTCGAGGGAGCGGACATGATGACTTTTTTGGCACCAGCCTTGAGGTGTGCCTCAGCGAGTTCGGCGGTGAGGAAGAAGCCGGTCGATTCGACGACGACGTCAACGCCCAGGGCGCCCCAGGTGATGTTGACGGGGTCCTTCTCGGCAAAGACCTGAATCTTGTTGCCATCGACGATCATGTAGTTGCCCTCGACCTTAATGTCGTGGTTGAACGGGCCGTGTACGGAGTCGTACTTCAGCATGTAGGCCAGATAGTCGGGGTCGAGCAGGTCGTTGATGCCGACGACGACGACGTCCTTACCAAAATTCTCAACTGCTGCACGGAAAACCATACGTCCGATGCGGCCGAAACCATTAATACCAAGTTTAATCATTGTACTTAAAATTTGAGGTTATAAAAACAAAAAAATCACTTTTTCCTTATTTATTTCCGAAAAACGGCGCAAAATTAAGAAATTGTTTTTATATTTGCACGAATTTTCATTTAAAAAAGAGTAAAATTATGGCAAAAAGCAAATTCTTACAGGAGTTCAAGGACTTCGCAATGAAAGGAAATGTGGTAGATATGGCTGTCGGTGTGGTCATCGGCGGTGCGTTCGGTAAGATTGTCTCGTCGTTGGTAGGCGATGTCATCATGCCCGCCATCGGTGCGCTGATGGGCGGACTGGACTTCACCAGCCTGCGCTGGGTGATTCGCCCGGCCCAGCAGGTGACGAATGCTGCCGGCGAGGTGGTGAAGGAGGTGGCCGAGGCTTCGCTCAACTACGGCAACTTCATCCAGACGCTGGTTGACTTCCTCATCATCGCTCTCTCCATCTTCCTTGTCATCAAGGGCATCAACAAGATGAGCGAGAAGGCAAATGCCAAGAAGAAGGCTGCCGAGGAAGCCGCTGCCGCTGCCGCCGCTGCTGCTCCCGCTCCCGAACCTACGAAGGAGGAAGTGCTGCTGGGCGAAATCCGCGACCTCCTGAAAAAGCAGGCTGAGAAGTAAACGTGTTTTTATGTAACAAGGTTTTAAGGTAAAAAAAGGAACAGAATTATGGTAACATCAGGTAACGTACGTCCGGCTGACATGGTGCGCATCACCACGCCCGCCCTGGCAGAGTCATTCATCGAAGAGCAGGTGGCGGCCTTGCGCGCCCAGATAGGAGGCAAGAAGGTGCTGCTGGCGTTGAGCGGCGGTGTTGACTCGTCCGTCGTGGCTGCCTTGCTCATCAAGGCTGTCGGGCAGCAGCTTGTCTGCGTGCATGTCAACCACGGCCTGCTGCGCAAGGGCGAGCCCGAGCAGGTGGTGAGCGTCTTCCGCGACGAGATGAAGGCCAACCTCATCTACGTCGATGCCGTGGACCGCTTCCTCGACAAGCTGGCCGGTGTGGCCGACCCCGAGCAGAAGCGCAAAATCATAGGCTCGGAGTTCATCCGCGTCTTCGAGGAAGAGGCCCGCAAGCTCGAGGGCATCGAGTTTCTCGCCCAGGGCACCATCTACCCCGACATCGTGGAGAGCGGCCCCGTCAAGAGCCACCACAACGTGGGCGGTCTGCCCGACGACCTGAAGTTCGAGCTCGTCGAACCCATCAAGCTGCTCTTCAAGGACGAGGTGCGCGTGGTGGGCAAGGCGCTCGGCCTGCCCGACGGCATGGTCTATCGCCAGCCCTTCCCCGGCCCCGGCCTGGGCGTGCGCTGCACCGGAGCCATCACCCGCGACAGGCTTGAGGCCGTGCGGGAGTCGGACGCCATACTGCGCGAGGAGTTCGCCAAGAACGGGCTCGAAGGCAAGGTCTGGCAGTACTTCACTATCGTGCCCGACTACCGCTCCACCGGCGTCAGGGACGACAAGCGCTCCTACGAGTGGCCCGTCATCATCCGTGCGGTGAACACCCGCGACGCCATGACCGCTACCGTCGAGAATGTTCCTTTTGAGTTGCTCCAGCACATCACCGCCCGCATCACCAGCGAGGTGAAGGGTGTCAACCGCGTCCTCTTCGACCTGACACCCAAACCCACCGGCACCATCGAGTGGGAGTAGAACCGAAAAAAGGAAAAACAAGAAATGAACCTATTCACCAGACTGTTCGGCAAGAAAAATGCCGAAGAGACAATCAAGGTGGGCACCATGGAAGATTTCATGGTGCTCATCCGGGTCTATTACCAGGCCGTCATGGCCAGTCAGATAGGCATCACCAACATCAACATGCTGCCCGACCTGGCCATGTTCAAGCGCTCGCTGAAGGTGCCCACGCAGAACAACAAGCTCGGCCTGGCCGAGAAGTCGCGCTGCAAGAAGATGCTCATGCAGATCTACGGCATCAGCGAGGACTTCTTCAAGGAGATAGATACGTCCATCAAGAAGAACTGCCGCAACGTCAACGACGTCAACGGCTACTTCCTGCGCTTTCAGCAGTTCAACGAGAACCTCATGATGCTGGTGGGCAACCTGATGAAGTGGAAGTTCCGTACCCCCGGCTTCATGAAGAAGGCCCTCCATGCCCTGACGGAGCAGACCATCAGCGACATCCTGACGAAGAACAAGTGGAAGGACGAGGCGACGTATAAGACCGTGGGCATCGTGCGCCACTTGCAGCAGCAGCTGGGCTATTCGGCTGAGTGGATGACCGAGTTCGTCTATAACGTCGTGCGCCTTGCCAAGAAGGAGAAACGCCCCGCGCAGCAGCCTGAGGACGTGAAGAAAAAATAGGAAGCCATATGACCCGCGACGACGTGATTCGCTTCGAGGCCTTCGAGGAGAAGCTGCGCCAGCTTATCGGACGGCACGATGCGCTCAAGAGCGAGAATCTTGAGCTGCATGCCCGTCTTGCATCCGCAGCCGACGACTTGGCGCAGGCCCGCGAGCAGTACGCTGCGCTGGAGAAGTCCTACCGGAACCTGAAGACAAGCCGTGTGCTCGAAGGCATCGACGTGGACGACGTCGGCGGCACCCGCGACAGGCTCACCCGACTGGTGCGTGAGGTGGACCGTTGCATTGCCTTGCTCAACGCATAGTCCTGACGGCAGCACACCTATATATATAATAAGGTATAAGACTTTTACCCGACGATGGACGACAGACTGAGAATAAGACTGCTCATAGGCGATGCCAACTATCCCCTGTACATCCCCCGCGACGAGGAGAAACTCTACCGCGACGCCGCACGTATGTTGGGTGATATGCTGAACCGCTATCGTGAGACCTTTCCCGGGCTTAGCAAAGAACAGTATCTCGCCATGGTGGCCCTGCACTGTGCCTACATGAACCTCGAGAAAAAACAGCTCAACGACACAGCCCCGTTTGCCGAACGCCTCCAGCAGTCCATCGACCTTCTCGCAGACTACCTCGGGCAGGAGGAAAAGCAATAGGTCAACAAGTGCTTAGAGTTAGAAAACAGAAAATGAACCAATAGAATTTCAAATAACAGACAATCATTATGACAGTAACAACAGTGATAGTTGCAGCCGTGGCCGGCCTCGTGGTCGGCGCGCTCATCGTGTATCTCATCTTCTTCATGGGCTCGAAGTCGAAGTACAAGGCCGTCCTGAAAGAGGCCGAGGCAGAGGCAGAAGTCATCAAGAAAAACAAACTCCTCGAAGTGAAGGAGAAGTTCCTCAACAAGAAGGCCGAGCTGGAAAAGGAAGTGGGCATCCGCAACCAGAAGATTCAGCAGGCCGAGAACCGTATCAAGCAGCGTGAGCAGCAGCTCAACCAGCGTCAGGAAGAGCTCCAGCGCCGCAGCAAGGAGGCCGATGCCATCCGCGAGAACCTCGACAATCAGCTCCAGGTCGTCGAGCACCGCAAGGAGGAGCTCGAGCACCTGCAGCAGCAGGAGCGCGTGAAGCTCGAGTCCATCAGCGGCCTCTCTGCCGACCAGGCAAAGGAGCGCCTCGTTGAGTCCCTCAAGGAAGAGGCTAAGACCGACGCCGCCTCGTACGTCAACGAAATCATGGAGGAGGCCAAGCTCTCGGCCAACAAAGAGGCCAAGCGCATCGTCATCCAGACTATCCAGCGCATCGCCACAGAAACCGCCATTGAGAACAGCGTCACCGTCTTCCACATCGAGAACGACGAGATGAAGGGCCGTATCATCGGCCGTGAGGGCCGTAACATCCGCGCCCTCGAAGCAGCCTGCGGCGTCGAGATTGTCGTCGATGACACCCCCGAGGCCATCGTCATCAGCGGCTTCGACCCCCTGCGCCGCGAGACCGCCCGCCTTGCCCTCCACCAGCTGGTGGCAGACGGACGCATACACCCCGCACGCATCGAGGAGGTGGTGGCCAAGGTGCAGAAACAGCTCGAAGAGGAAATCGTCGAGACTGGCAAGCGCACCACCATCGACCTCGGCGTCCACGGGCTCCATCCCGACCTCATACGTCTGGTCGGCAAGATGAAGTACCGCTCCAGCTACGGTCAGAACCTCCTCCAGCACGCCCGTGAGACTGCCAACCTCTGCGGCGTCATGGCCGCCGAACTCGGCCTCAATCCCAAGAAAGCCAAGCGTGCCGGACTGCTCCACGACATCGGCAAGGTGCCCGACGAGGACACCGAGCTGCCGCACGCCCTCTATGGCATGAAGATAGCCGAGAAGTACAAGGAGAAACCCGACATCTGCAACGCCATCGGTGCCCACCACGACGAGGTGGAGATGAACACGCTGCTTGCCCCCATCGTGCAGGTGTGCGATGCCATCAGCGGCGCTCGTCCCGGTGCCCGCCGCGAGATTGTCGAAGCCTACATCAAACGTCTCAACGACCTCGAGAACATCGCCCTTTCCTATCCCGGCGTCACCAAGACCTACGCCATACAGGCCGGACGCGAACTGCGCGTCATTGTGGGTGCCGACAAGATTGACGATGCCACCACCGAGGCCCTCTCCGGCGAAATCGCCAAGAAGATACAGGACGAGATGACCTACCCCGGGCAGGTGAAAATCACCGTTATTCGCGAAGTCCGCTCCGTAGCCGTAGCGAAATAACCCCGCCCCCAAAAAAAAGCAAGCCCTCACCGCAAGATGGTGAGGGCTTCTTTTATTCCACTGGGCGACGATGCAACGCTTTTGGATTGCCACGCCGGTTAGGTCAGGCTGAGGTCAAGCTGGTGGATGGCTGGGTTGGCGTACATCTCCAGCATCTTGCGGCGGAGGAAGGGAATGTCGGGCCGTTCGATGTCAACTTTGGCAATCTGACCCTCGATGTAGGTTTCAAAAGCTTCGCGCTCGGCAGGCGTGTAACGGGCATGCCCGCCTGTGGACGTGCCCGCCTGTGGACTTCCCTGAAGCATGTCGAGGGCGATGTAGTTAGCCGGGTAGAGGCGGTAGCCGCGGTAGATGGCCTGGTCGATGTGGCGGGCGACGGCGGTGAAGAAGTCGGGCTTGGGCATATCATCGGGCAGCGTGTCGAGAAAGGCGTTGATGCAGGGGGCAGCCTGGTAGTGGATATGCCCTTTCCATCCGAAGATGCCGGTGCGCATGCTGAGGAGGTCGTCGGCCTGCGTCTTGTGCCAGCCGGGGACGTCGCGCTTCAGCTGGAACTCCTGCGCCTTCAGGTAGTCGCAGGGGTCGTACTCGTAGCTGATGGCGAGGGGCGTGAGGTTGATGTCCTTCAGCCGTTCTTTGTTGGTGCCTGTGCCGGATATGACGAACATCTTGAGCAGGCTTTCCTGCGTCTCGTCCGACGAGTCTTTCGAGCGTCCTTCGCGTTGGGCTATCCAGATGGGCGTCTGCTTGACGGCGGACGTGTGGTGGATGTAGGCCGAAAGGCGCTGGCTGGCGTGGAGGATATCGTGGATGCCGCCCGAGCGGGTGACAATGAAGCTGCGGTTGATGCGCACCAGCGTCTTTATCCAGGGATAGATGAGGAGGTTGTCGCCGATGGCAATCTCCACGGTGGAGAGTCCTTTTTCGATGAGCAGCAAGTCCAGCAGGCCGGAGTCGAGCACGATGTCGCGATGGTTGCTGATGTAGGTGTAGTTCTGCCGTTCGGGGGTGGGGCCGACGGCTGAGAAATCGTCGCTAAGGCCATCGGCACAGCGGGCTATGAGCCCCTTGAGGAAGGGCTTGCAGAAGGCGGCCTGAAACTCCATGCAGGTGTGGCATCCGCGCATGGTGCGGGCGATATGCTCGAAGGGGATGTCAGGAAAGACAGAGGTGGCGACGCGGCAGAAGGTGGCGTCGGCAAGCAGCTCCTCGTAGGCTGCAGGCAATTCTTCCGGCTCAAAGGGCCGCATGTCTGTGAAATCCATATTCAGAATGAGTCTTCAATGATGTCGGTGAGAACGTCCTTGATGTCCAGTCCGGCGGCGCGCACCTGCTGGGGGATGAAGCTGGTGGCGGTCATGCCGGGGGTGGTGTTAATCTCAAGGAGGTTGAGGGTGTCTCCCTCGGTGATGATGTAGTCTATGCGGATGATGCCGCGGCAGGAGAGGATGTCGTAGATGGCGGAGGTGAGACGGCGGACGCGCTCGGCGGTCTCCTCGGGGATGCGGGCGGGGGTGATTTCGCTGACTCGTCCGTTGTATTTGGCGTCGTAGTCGAAGAACTCGTCCTCGCTCACCACTTCGGTGATGGGAAAGACAACACTGTTCTTGCGCGTCTTGTAGCATCCGCAGGTGATTTCGGTGCCTTGCATGAAGGCCTCGACCATCACCTCGTCGGCCTCCTTGAGCGCTTCTGCTATGGCAGGCTGGAGCTCGGCGCGTGCCTTGACCTTTGTGGTGCCGAAGCTGCTGCCGCCGCAGGTGGGCTTGACGAAGCAGGGCAGACCGATGCGGTCGATGATGTCGTCGTCGCTGACGGCGCTGCCTTTCTTGAGCGTAAGTGACTCGGCTACACGGACGCCAAAGCCGCGCAGGTATTGGTTGAGGACGAACTTGTTGAACGTCATGGCCGACACGAGGGGCGTGCAGGTGGAGTAGGGGAGGCGGATGAGCTCGAAATAGCTTTCGAGCAGCCCGTTCTCGCCCGGCGTGCCATGAATGGTGATATAGGCATAGTCGAAACAGACGTGGCGTCCCTCGTAGCTGAAGCTGAAGTCATTGCGGTCGATGGGGGCCGTGCTGCCATCAGGCAGGCAGACGTGCCAGTCGGTGCCGTGAACGACAACCGTCCAGAGGTCATAGCGCTCTTTGTCCATGAACGAGGTGAGCCCTTCGGCCGAGCGAAGGGAGACGTGGTATTCCGATGAGTCGCCTCCGGCGACGATGGCAATGGTTCTTTTCATAAGGGTGGTTTCTTAGGGAGTAATCAGAGTTCCAGTTTATTCTGGTCTTTATTTGAGAATCAGGTTGTGCGGTGGGCAATGTAGTTGCGCCAGCGGTCGAGCAGGAGCGCCATGTCGGGCGGCAGGGGGGAGTCGAAGAACATCTCCTGGCCCGTGCGGGGATGGGTGAAGCCGAGGGTGCGGGCGTGGAGCGCCTGACGGGGGCAGGCTTCGAAGCAGCCCTGCACGAACTGGCGGTAGGAGCCCGAGGTGGTGCCCTTGAGGATTTCGCAGCCGCCATAGCGCTCGTCGCTGAAGAGCGGATGGCCTATGTGCTTCATGTGGACGCGAATCTGGTGTGTGCGCCCTGTCTCCAGCTGGCACTGTACGAGGGTGACGTAGCCGAGACGCTCAAGCACCGTGTAGTGGGTGACGGCACTCTTGCCTATTTCGGGGTCGTCGTAAACGGCGAAGCGCTGCCTGTCCTTCACGTCGCGGGCTATCTGTGTGCGGATGGTGCCGGTGTCCTCGGCAATGAGGCCCCACACCAGGGCGTTGTACTGGCGGTGGGTCGTCTTGTCGAAGAATTGTTTGCCGAGGGAGGTCTTGGCTTCGGATGTCTTGGCCACGACAATCAGGCCGGTGGTGTCCTTGTCGATGCGGTGCACGAGGCCGATGTCGGGGTTGTTGGGGTCATAGTCGGGGTTGTCCTTCAGGTGCCAGGCAATGGCATTGACGAGGGTTCCCGTCCAGTTGCCGACGCCCGGGTGAACACACAGTCCCGCCTGCTTGTTGATGACCAGGAGGTCGTCGTCCTCATAGACGATGTCGAGCGGAATGTCTTCGGGTTCAATCTCGCCCTCGTAGCGCGGACGGTTCATCATAACGGTGATGACGTCCTCGGGCTTCACCTTGTAGTTACTTTTGACGGGCACGTCGCCCACGCGCAGATAGCCGTACTCGGCAGCCTGCTGGATGCGGGTGCGCGAGACGTTGGGGATGTGCCTCATCAGATATTTGTCGATGCGCATGGGCAGCTGCCCCATATCGACCTCTATGCGGTGGCGCTCGTAAAGGACGTCTTCTTCGTCAGAACCAGTTGTCATCGATGGTGGGTTCGGGTTGGTTATCGTCTTTTTCTTTTCTACCGTTACCGACGACAAGGGTGATGGAAGCGCCCTCGGGCACAAGGTCGCCGCCGTGCAGTTCCTGTCCGTTGTACAGCACTTTATATACCCAGTCGGCCTCGCCGCGGATGGTGTCGTTGGGCAGCAGGTTGAAGCCGGCGGCCTTCAGCTGCGAAGTGGCTTGGCGGAGCGAGCTGTTGTCGGCGATGTCGGGCATGGACACCATGGGCTCGTTGCCTGAGCTGAGCGTCAGGTAGATGGCGCGCCCGCGCTTAACCTTGGCGTCGGACGCCGGGCGTTGTGAGACAACCACACCTACCGGAACGCCCTTGACATACGTCTTGTCGTAGGAGATGCCCTTGAGGCTCTTGGCGCTCAGTGCCGAAATGGCTTCGGCCTCGTCCATGCCTGTGACGTCGGGCACAAGGATGGCTTTGCCGTGCTCGGTGTAGGTGTTCATCCAACGGAAGGTGAGGAAGACGGCCAGTACAACAACCGCCGGCATGGCCACTATGTTTATCCAGAAGACGCTGCGCTTCATGGGTTTCTTCTCTTTCGTTTCTTTTTCCTTCATGGCTCGTGTGAATAAATTGGGGGAGCAAAGGTACATGTTTCTTTATAAAAAAAGAAGTAACGGTCCGAAAAAAACCATTACTTCCTGTCTTGCCAGCCTTGGGATGGGCGACTCCGCGGATTACTTCTTGTTGCGCACTCCGTTGAATTCGTCGGAGATAGTCAGTTTCTTACGACCTTTTGCACGGCGGGCGGCCAGCACGCGACGGCCATTGGCGGTGGCCATTCTCTCACGGAATCCGTGTTTGTTCTTTCTCTTTCGCAGAGAGGGCTGAAATGTCCTTTTCATATTCTTATCTTTTGTTTATTGTTTTCTCGTTTTCCTCGATTTGGGCTGCAAAATTAGAGCCTTTTTTTGTAATAGCCAAAAAATGCTGCGATTTTTTCGTGTTTTTTTTGGATTTTTCCGCCAAACAGCCTATTTTTGTAGCCGTTTTCAGAAGAGCAATCAACTATTAACTGTAAAAAAGATAAATTATGATTCTTTGTCAAGACATTAAAATCGGCACCTGCATTGAGCTGGATGGCCAGTTGTATTTCTGCATCGACTTCCTTCACGTGAAACCCGGCAAGGGCAACACCTTCGTGCGCACTAAGCTGAAGAACGTCGTCAACGGACGTGTGCTGGAGCGCACGTTCCAGATTGGTTTCAAACTTAACGATGTGCGTGTCGAGCGCCGTCCTTACCAGTACCTCTATCAGGACGACATGGGCTACGTGCTGATGAACCAGGAGACCTTCGAGCAGGTGACGCTCAACGGCGACGTCATCACCGGCGTAGAGTACCTGAAGGAAGGCATGGAGATTGAGGTCGTCACCAATGCCACCACGGGCGACATCCTCTTCGGCGAGCTCCCCATCAAGGTGGTGCTGCAGGTGACCTACACCGAGCCTGGTCTCAAGGGCGACACGGCTACCAACACGCTGAAGCCTGCCAAACTGGAGACCGGTACTGAGGTGCGCGTACCTCTTTTTATTAACGAGGGAGAGTATGTCGAGATTGACACCCGCGACGGCTCCTATGTCGGTCGCGTAAAGGCGTAATCGGCCTGGCCTGTGAGAACCGCGAGCCTTGTTTTTTCGGAAACAAGGCTTGATTTTGTCCCGATACGGATGAGCGGAAAGCTGAACATCAACCAATGGGCTGAGGACGACCGCCCGCGCGAGAAGATGATGCACCAAGGTGCCACAGCCCTCTCCAATGCCGAGTTGCTGGCCATTCTCATCGGCTCAGGCAATGCCGAGGAGGACGCCGTGGCGCTCATGCAGCGGGTGCTGAAGAGCTGCGACGACAACCTGGTGCGGCTGGGCCATCTTTCGATGGAGGAGTTGACGGAATTCCCCGGCATCGGTCCGGCCAAGGCTATCAGCATCCTTGCCGCTTGCGAGCTGGGCAACCGCCGCGCCACCGACCGCACCGAGCAACCCGTCATCAAGACGGCACGCCAGGTGTATGAATACTACTACCCGTTGCTCTGCGACCAGCCTACGGAGCACAGCTATGCGCTGTTGCTCAGCCAGTCGTCGCGTGTCATAAAGAATGTCCTGATTAGCAAAGGCGGACTGACGGAGACGCTGGTTGACGTGCGCGTTGTCCTGCGCGAAGCCCTCATCAACAAGGCTTCTGCCTTCATCCTATGCCACAATCATCCCGGTGGAAGCCTCCGCCCCAGCCGTCAGGACGACCAACTCACCAACCGCGTTGCCGAGGCAGCAAGGCTGATGAATATCCGTCTTGTTGACCACATCATCTTCACGGCTACAGGCTTCTACAGCTATGCCGATGAAGGCAGAATCTGAAAAAAACGGCATCACCATGTCAGAAGAAGAAAAATATCAACTCCAGGAACGTATCGTAGAGGTGCTGAAGACCGTCTATGACCCTGAAATACCCGTTAATATCTACGACCTTGGGCTTATCTACCGCATTGAGGTGCTGGCCGATGCCCGGGTGGAGATAGACATGACCCTCACGGCTCCCAACTGCCCCGCAGCCGACTTCATCATGGAGGACGTCCGCTTGCGGGTGGAGGGCGTGGGCGGCGTCACGTCCGCCACCGTCAACCTGGTCTTCGAGCCGGAGTGGGACAGGGATATGATGAGCGAAGAGGCCAAGCTCGAACTGGGCTTCGACGTCGATTGACCATAAACGCAAAAAGAAAAAAGGCTATGATTTACTTCCTCTCCGATGCTCACCTCGGTTGCCGTGCCCTTCGTTGGGGACGGACGAGAGAGCGGCGTCTGGTGCGATTCCTCGACAGCATCAAGACGAAGGCCTCGGCCGTCTATCTGTTGGGCGACATGTTCGACTATTGGTTTGAGTATCGCCAAGTGGTGCCCAAGGGGCATGTGCGTTTTCTCGGCAAGCTGGCCGAGCTGACCGACAGCGGCGTCGAAGTCCACTTCTTCACCGGCAATCACGACCTCTGGTGCCGGGGCTACCTGAAACGCGAGTGCGGCGTCATCATGCACTACGAACCCTACACCGTGGAGCTTGAGGGCAAGGTGTTCTACATGGCCCACGGCGACGGGCTGGGCGACGGGGACGACAAACGGTTCCGCTTCCTGCGCCGCGTTTTCCATAGCCGCTTTTGCCAGAGAGCATTCTATCTGCTCCATCCCGACTGGAGCGTGCGCCTTGGCCTGAACTGGGCAGCCAACAGCCGGCGCAAGCACGAGCGCGAAGGGCAGCCCGAGTACAAGGGCGAGGAGCATGAGCCGCTGGTGGTCTATTCGAAAAACTATCTGAAGAACCATCCCGAAATAAACTTTTTCCTCTATGGGCATCGGCATATCGAGCTGGACCTTCCGCTCAGCGACGAGTGCCGGATGCTGATCCTCGGCGATTGGGTGGATAAGTTCACCTTTGCCACCTTCGACGGCGAGCATCTTGTCCTTCAGCGTTACCTCGAAGGCGAAACCCGCCCATGATACTTCTTTTTAACAACGACAAAATCAAAAAGCAAATGGTTTAGTTTTTGCTTCGCAAGAGGTTTGGTTTTTTGTTTACAAAAAAAATCCGAAATAAATCCATATACCGACAACAATATGAAGAAGATTCTGACTCTTTTGACGTTAGCCGCCTTGACGTCGATGCCACTGGCGGCACAGGAAACGACGCGCTCCATCAGCGACAAGGAAATCATCAAGCGGGGCTGGAACTTCGGCCCGCTGCCCGTCGTCGGTTTCGACAGCGACCTCGGCTTCCAGTATGGCCTCTGCTGCGACATCTTCAACTATGGCGACGGCAGCCGCTATCCCTCCTACGACTACAAAATCAACGTCGAGGCCAGCACCTACACCAAGGGCTCCAGCGTGTTGCGTTGCTACGGCGACTTCAAGACCCTCATCCCCGACGGCAAACTCTTCTTCGACGTCACCTACTTCAACGCGCCTAAGTTCGAGTTCTACGGGTTCAACGGCTTTGCCTCACCCTTCACGCCCGATATGGCTTTCGTCTCGGACGTTACCATGTATGGACAGAACGTACTCGTGCCCACACAGGTCTCTGACGGCCGAAAGAGCGTGGCCAACTGGATGTCGCGCAACCAGTTCCGCGCCGTCGTCAGCATGCAGAAGAAGATTGTCGGCGGACTGAACTGGACGGCAGGACTGGCCTATTATAACATCAAGACGGGCGACATCAACCGCGACAAGCTGGCGGGCGGCGATGCCGACAAGCTGGGGTGGTATGACAGCCAAGTGACGCTCTACAACCTTTACCGCGGCCGCGGCCTCATCCGTCCCGAGGAGGCCGAGGGCGGTAACGTAACCCAGCTCAAGGCCGGCATCACCTACGACACCCGTGACCACGACAGCGACCCCACGCGGGGCTTCAACATCGAGGCCACCTTCTACTATGCCCCCGACCTGCTCGACCGTACCGACACCTACAACCATACCAACGGCGGCATTCTCTTCATGGGCAGTCACTACGTCCCCGTCGTGGGCGACAAGCTGACGTTTGCCTACCGCCTCGGAGCGCAATATACCCTCTTCGGTAATGTCCCCTTCTATTTCATGAACAACATGAACTCGATGTTCTTCCGCAAGATGTACACCGAGGGTCTGGGCGGTAACGCCTCCGTGCGCGGCATCCACCGCAACGGCGTCATCGGCGACGGTTTTATGCTGCTTAATGCCGAGCTGCGCTGGCGTGCGTTGGAGTTCCGTTTCATCAACCAGAACTGGGGACTTGCCTTTAATCCCTTCTTCGACTGTGGACAGGTCATTAAAACTCACCTCCTTGGATTACAGGAGCTTGCACGATACATGGGCAATCCGGAAATGCTGATAAACCATGTGTACTATAGCGGCGAGAAAGAACACCTCCATTGCACGGCGGGATGCGGCCTGAAGCTGGTCATGAACCACAACATGGTCATCTCCTTTGAGGCAGCACGTGCCTTCAGCGCCAACGACGGCACGGGCCTCTGGACGAATATAGGATTTAACTACCTGTTCTGATGAATCGTATAAAAGCCGGGTGCATCCCTCTTCTATGTCTCTTGCTGACGGCATGCGGCAACTCCCCTTCGTCGGCTCCAAAGCAGGCGTCTGACTTCTATCAGCCCGTCGCAAAGCCGTCTTCGGCATCATCTTCTGCTGATGTCCCCTCGGCAGAAGTCCTGCTGGAGACGCCCCGTCTGGAGGTGCCGCGCAGCGGCGAGCGCATGCTGCAGCACGAGGGCTTCCGCATCTCCTACAACCAGAGCTGGCTCATCCCCAACTGGGTGGCCTACGAGCTGACGAAAGACGAGACGCGCGGCGACGTCGAGCGAACGGACTATTTCGACGTTGACCCGACGCTGAAAGGCCGGCAGGCCAAGTTCGACGACTACAGCCACACCGGCTACGACCGGGGCCACATGGCACCGGCGGGCGACATGAAGTGGAGCCGCGAGGCTATGGACGCCTGTTTCTACCTCACCAACATCTGCCCCCAGAACCACAACCTCAACAAGGGCGACTGGAACGACCTCGAGATAGCCTGCCGCCGCTGGGCACGCAAGTACGGACGGGCATGGATTGTCACCGGCCCCATCGTCACCTCGCGCGAACCCAAGACCATCGGCCGAAACCATGTGACGGTTCCCGATGCCTTCTTCAAGGTGGTGTTGGTGCCGAAAGGCAAGACCTACGAGGGCATCGCCTTCGTCATGGCCAACAAGGCGGGCAACGGCCAGTATATGGACGACGCCCGAAGCATCGACGAGGTGGAGAACCTCACCGGCATCGACTTCTTTCCCGCCCTGCCCGACAACGTGGAGAGCGCCGTCGAAGCCACCTTTCACTCCAAAGTTTGGGAGTAATAAAGCGCGTTCCCCGTTTCTGCTGGAGACCTATTCTATCTTTCCGGCATGCAACTGCTCTATGGGGAAAACAAGATCCCAGTTTTTTCCCCAGACAACGTTTCCGTTTTCCATCGTAAACCGATTGAACTTTCTCGGATCAAGATATTTGTTATACTGCGGATGAGGGTGACGACGAATAAAGTCGCCGATGTCTATGGTCTGAGTCGTGTCGTCGCTGAACCGTAGGCAAATGGTGAGGTTGCCTGCGTCCGTCGCTTGGGTTATGTAAAGCTTTTCCATAATTTATAGTTTTTTCTTGATGGAGGTACTTCTGACAGATTGTTTCAAAACAAAGAATTTCACCCACTTTTCAATGATATTCTTGTGGTATTGTCGGATGAATTCTTCGGCCGTGCGCTTGTCTTTTTCAGATAGCGGTTCGACGTACTTCTTTTCTCTGGAACGAATCTCAACTAACTTTCCATCCATCATTATCAACTCAAAGATGCTTTCGCTGCCTCCGTGTTGAACATGAACGTGGATGGGCTCATGTTCGTTAGAGTAAAAAAGAAGATAAAACCGAAATACTCGAATATCTTTGGCATAAGCGTCCTTCTTTTGTTTCCCGCTGCAAATGTAGCCTTTGTTTTCCAGAAACCCAAGAAAAAAGTAGAAAAAGTGTCCACCAAGACTGAAAACTAATTTATAGAACACACCTTAAACCCAAATCGGTCATTAGCGTTAAGCACTACGATATTATCCCCCTTGTAGGAATGAGCTACCTCCACGTAGGAAGGGCCTTCTGAAGTGTAGGAAGGGCCTAATCCGACGCAGGAAGGCATTTTAAACGAAAAAAATATTCACGGATAATTCACGGACGTTATACGTAGCGTCGCAGACAATTTTTTTAACGCGAATATCCGTGAATTATCCGTGAATGTCCGTGAATAATTCGTATAAATCGTGTAATTCGTAGTTGAAAAATCGGGTAGAATGAAAAAAATCCCCGTACTGTTTGTTGATTATCATTTTTCTTTCTATCTTTGTGCCGTTCTATGGCCAGTACGTCCCATTGGCGGCCTGAAATCATAGAACCAAGAGAGCGTCCCGCGCTTTCATCCTTTGCACCGAAATCTGCAAAATTTCGAGCGTTTCTGGTAAAACAGAAACATAGAAGTTATTAATTCATTAATGATTAATAAAAGAAGGATGACTGTCAAAGACAACGTTCGTCTGTTATGTGCGTGTGCGCATGCGGCTCCTCGCCGTATAGCAGCTGCATATACGGCGAGGGGAAGTTGTTATCAGTTCATTTCTTTTATTGGTTTTGCAGAGCCAGGTGCAAGATGAGTGAGGACATGTCCCCCGCTTTTCTTGTAACCCTTATTTTAAACAACCGCTCCAGCGGGGACGGAGGAGCAACGAAAAAACAAAACAAGTCCTATGAAAGCAAAGAAACTACTCTTGCTCAGTGCGCTCCTTGCGCCGCTCTTCACCCTCGACATCTCTGCTGATTACGATGTCGAAATTGGTGGAATCTATTACCTATTGGATTCGGAAGCCAAGACGGCAACCGTGTCCTATGAGGCTTCTGACCATTGGTATAAATATGTTTTTTACACCGGTTCGGTCACTATTCCAGAAACGATTCAGTTGGGAGACGACTTTTATACTGTTACCGGTATTGGAAGTTGGGCTTTTTCAGATTGTATGGAACTGACCTCCGTCACCATCCCCGCGTCCGTCACCAGCATCGGCAACGATGCCTTTGCAGGTTGCAGCAGCCTGACCTCCGTCACCATCCCCGAGTCCGTCACCAGCATCGGCATCTATGCCTTTTCAGGCTGCAGCGGCCTGACCTCTGTCACCATCCCCGAGTCGGTCACCAGCATTGGCCGCTATGCCTTTCTAGATTGCAGCAGCCTGACCTCCGTCACCATCCCTGAGTCGGTTACGAGCATTGGTAGTGGAGCCTTTTATAATTGCAGCAGCCTGACTTCCGTCACCATCCCCGTGTCGGTCACGAGCATTGGTGCCGCTGCCTTTGAGTATTGCAGCCGCCTGACCTCCGTCACCATCCCCGAGTCCGTCACCAGCATCGGCAGCTATGCCTTTGAGTATTGCAGCCGCCTGACCTCAGTCACCATCCCCGAGTCGGTCACCAGCATTGGCGACGAGGCCTTTTCTAATTGCAGCAGCCTGACCTCCATTATCGTAGATGAGAACAACAAGGTTTATGACAGCAGGAATGGCTGCAATGCGATAATAGAGACATCTACAAACACGCTGATTGCAGGTTGCAGCGCGACGATTATCCCCGCGTCCGTCACCAGCATCGGCAACGATGCCTTTTCTGGTTGCAGCAGCCTGACCTCCGTCACCATCCCCGCGTCCGTCACCAGCATCGGCAACGATGCCTTTCTAGATTGCAGCAGCCTGACCTCCGTCACCATCCCCGCGTCGGTCACCAGCATCGGCAACGATGCCTTTTCTGGTTGCAGCAGCCTGACCTCCGTCACCATCCCCGCGTCGGTCACCAGCATCGGCAACGGTGCCTTTTCTGGTTGCAGCAGCCTGACCTCCGTCACCATCCCCGAGTCCGTCACCAGCATTCACGGCGGAGCCTTTTCTAATTGCAGCAGCCTGACCTCCGTCACCATCCCCGAGTCGGTCACGAGCATTGGCAACTATGCCTTTGCTGATTGCAGCAGCCTGACCTCCGTCGTCATCCCCAACACCGTCACGAGCATTGGCGAAGGTGCCTTTTCTTATTGCAGCAGCCTGAGCTCCATTATCGTAGATGAGAACAACAAGGTTTATGACAGCAGGAATGGCTGCAATGCGATAATAGAGACATCGACAAACACGTTGATTGCAGGTTGCAGCGCGACAGTTATCCCCGCGTCCGTCACCAGCATCGGCAACGATGCCTTTTCTGGTTGCAGCAGCCTGACCTCCGTCACCATCCCCGAGTCTGTCACCAGCATCGGCTGGTATGCCTTTTATGGTTGCAGCAGCCTGACTACGGTCATCGTCGGGATGAAGGAACCTATAGAAATAGAGTATGATACCTTCGAAGACGCCACCAATGCCACGCTCTATGTCCCTGCTGGGAGCAAGGTGGCGTATGAAACAGCGGATTGCTGGAAGAACTTCAAGGAAATTGTGGAATATACATCATTGGAAGAACTTCTGAAGGCATTGTACGTGGCGCATCCAAGCTTTGCAGACAATGTAGGCGAAGAGGCCGTTTATGACCTTAGCGGACGCAGGCTTTCCTTTGACAGGAACCTCCCGAAGGGCATCTACATCGTGAACGGGCACAAGGTCATCGTAAAGTAACGACTCTTCGACGCAGGTTGCCGAACGCTGTCGGGCGGTGAGCAAACGGAGATGGGCGTATTCCCCGGCACGGAAAAGGATGCCTCGGGTGCCCTCGCCAATCCCTTCCGCGGCTTCGGGTTCTAAGGAAGGCAAACGTTGGATTTCATCCTTCGTTTTTTCGCCATGCCAAAGCTAAAGCAAGCTTTGCTTTGGTCATTTGGCTTAACAAAAACGTTTAATCCACTCTGTTCTCAGGGGCGCGGCAATGCCGCGCCCCTGAGTGTTCCCCATGACACTGGCTGCGACGGCATTGATATGTTCTTCGCGAAGAAAAAAGTGTTTTTCGGTGATTATTTTTTCTTTATCTTGCTTGGTTGTTCGGGAAAAGGCGTACCTTTGCAAAACGATAACCGCCATTATTATAATGACCATTATTATTCGCTTATGAAGTTCTATGACAGAGAGGCCGAACAACAGCTGCTGGGTGAGGTACTGAAACAAAGCAAAAAGGAAGCGCGAATGACTGTCCTGATGGGACGCAGGCGTATAGGAAAGACGGAACTTTCGCTTCGCGGGGGCGATGACACCGTGCTCTATTTCTTTGTCGGAAAAAAGACAGAGGCATTGCTCTGTCAGGACTTTGTTCAGGAAATTGCCAGCAAGCTGGGCGTGCCTGTTCCGGGGCAGGCACACTCCTTTTCTGAGGTCTTCCGATTTGTGCTCCAGCTTTCTGAGAACAGGGCATTCACGTTGATTATCGACGAATTCCAGAACTTTCAGAAGGTCAATCCTTCCATATTCAGCGACATGCAGCGCGACTGGGACCTGAAGAAAAGCACCAGCCATCTGAACCTGATTATCATCGGCTCCGTATTCACGCTGATGAAGAAGATTTCCGGGGACTATGAAGAGCCTCTCTTTGGACGTGCGAACGAGAGGATAACCCTCCAGCCATTCAAAACCGGTGTCCTGAAAGAGATTCTGCATGACTTCAACCCTGGTTATACACCGGAAGACCTGCCGGCTCTTTTCAGCATTACAGGGGGCGAAAGCCTGGTATGTCACCCTCCTGCCCGGCCGGGGGAAGACAAGCTGGAAGAAGATGCCCGGTGCCCTGACGGAAGAAAACTCTCCGTTCATCAACGGGGGCAGAAACATCCTGATAGAAGAGTCCGGCACCGATTACGTGATCTATTTCTCTATCCTGACCTGCATCGCCAGCGGGATGAAGACCGGTGCGGAGATTAATTGGTGGAGAACAAGGCCATGAAAGCGCTCGATGCCATCATCCGCAGAGACTACAGCAGCGTGTCAGGCCTGATGATGGAACGATACTTCGCCCGGAAGTTTCAGGAACAGGGAAAGTATATCATCGGAAAGTGGTGGGACAGAAAAGGTTTCAACGAGATAGACCTCGTTGTGGCTGACCCCATCGGGGGTGAGGTGTGGGCGTATGAACTGAAGAAGGACGAGAGCCGCTATGATGAGGAGTCCTTCAAAAAGAAGGTTGATATCATGGTTCAGCAGACCCCAGAGCTTCAAAAGATGAAGATGCACATCGGCTCACTCAGCAAGAGCGATATGTGAATGCCATAAAGGTCAGTGGTCAAGGAAAAAATTTAAAATATCTTATTTTTTCCTTATAATTATTGCGCGGGCGCGAGATTCTTTATAACTTTGGCCGATTTTGTGCGTTATGGGCAGTAAAGGCAAGAAAAAATCGTCACGAAAGGTAAAGAGCAGAGGATGGCTGATAGGGCTGTGCGGGGCTGTGGTCGGTGTGGTGCTGACGCTCGTCGCCGTGCACTTCTGGGACAGAAGTTCCACCAACGAGAGCTGTGCCATCTGCCACGTCCATGAGTTTGTCGAAGAGAGTTGGAAACAGTCGTCGCACTACAACAACGCCAGCGGCACCAAGACCGACTGCGCCGCCTGCCACCTGCCCCCCAAGGGCACCTTTGCCTACGTGAAGGCTAAAGCCCGCATGGGCATCAAGGACACCTGGAGCTTCATCACCAAGAAGAAAGAGAACATCGACTGGGAGAGCAAGGGCGAGCTGGAACACGCCGTGAAGATTGTCTATAACGAGTCGTGCAAGGCCTGCCACGTCAACCTGTTCCCCGCAGGCATCAGCGACGACGGCATCTCGGCCCACCTCTACTACGAGGAGAACGAGAAGAAGCTCGACCTCCAGTGCATCAGCTGTCACCTCGACGTCGGCCACTACAACCCCAACTACAGCCACGCCAAGATGATGGGCGTGCCCCGTCCCAAGGTGCGCGGCGAGCTCTACACGGAGCCCGCCAACGTCACGGCCTTTGCCAATTTCAAGGAGCAGATACCGGCTACCGATACCGGCATCCCGATGATAGCCATCCCCGGCGGTACGTTCCAGATGGGCAGCGACAAGAAAGATGCCTACAGCCAGCCCGACGAATGGCCCCGCCACGCCGTCACCGTGTCGCCCTTCTTCATGAGCGAGACCGAAATCACGTGGGATCAGTTCTGGACGTTCTATGCCGAGACCATGTCGGAAGGCCGTACGCCCCCTGAGAGTGTCTATGCCAACAACGGACGCATAGCCCGCCGCATGGAGGCCCGTCGTCTGGGGCAGCCCCTGGACGACGATGGCGACGAGGTGGATGCCGTCAGCGGCCCCACGCCTCCCTTCGGCAATCCCGACCAGGGCTGGGGCATGGGCGACCGCCCCGCCATCACCATGACCTACTATGCAGCCGAGACGTTCTGCCAATGGCTCACGCTCAAGACCGGCCGCAACTACCGCCTGCCCACCGAGGCCGAGTGGGAATATGCAGCCCGCGGCGGAACCGAGACACCCTACTTCTTCGACGGCAAACCGGCGCGCTTCACCTCCAAGAGCCTCCGCAACAAGTTGTTCGGGGCCGACACAACCGGCATCAACCGCTACACCATCTACGCCGTCAACAGCCGCAACCGCACACAGGAGCCCTCGCGTGTGCAGGCCAACCCCTTCGGACTGAAGAATATGCTGGGCAACGTGCTCGAATACTGTTCCGACTGGTATAGCGCCGACACCTACGCCCAGACTCCCGACGGAGCCGTTGACCCGAAGGGACCTGCCGAGGGCACCGAGCACGTCGTGCGTGGCGGATACTATGCTGCCGATGCCACCGATGTCCGCAGCGCCACCCGCGGCCACACCGAGCACGACGCCTGGCTCCGCACCGACCCACAGAATCCCAAGAGCATCTGGTGGTACTCCGACGTCAAGGGCATCGGCTTCCGCATCGTCTGCGATGTCCCTGCCGGCATCGTCCCGTAGAAGAGTATAGAATAGTTCCTATAGTACTTATAGTTCCTATAGCCCCGACAGTACAGAACGTTAATAAACATCCCTTAACCCAGTAAAACAATGGAAAAAATCAACAGAAGAAAGTTCCTTTCCACGACGGCCAAGCTCGGTCTGGCCAGTGCTGTCACCCCCGCTTTCCTTGCCTCCTGTGCGCCTGGCAAGGAGCCGAAGCAGACTCCCCTCCGCGCCGAGGGTGAGTACTATGTCCCCGAACTGCCCGACAAGGCCATCGAAGGCCGCGAGTTGAAGGTTGGCCTCGTAGGCTGTGGCGGACGTGGCTCGGGCGCCATCAACGACCTGCTCGATGCCGCCGACGGCATCAAGGTCACCGCCCTGGGCGACGTCTTCATGGACCGTCTTGCCGGCGTGCGCGAACAGCTCTCCAAGCGCGGGCAGAATGTTCCCGACGAGGGCATCTTCATTGGCTTCGATGCCTACAAGAAGGTCATCGACTCAGGCGTCGATATGGTCATCCTCACCACTCCCCCCGTGTTCCGTCCCGAGCATTTCCGCTATGCCACGGAGAAGGGCGTCCACTCGTTCCTTGAGAAGCCCGTTGCCATCGACCCCAAGGGCTACCGTACCGTCATCGCCGCTGCCCGTCAGGCCAAGGCCAAGAACCTCAGCGTCATCACCGGCACCCAGCGCCACCACCAGCGCAACTATGTGGAGGCCTTCAAGCTCATCCAGCAGGGCATCATCGGCGACATCACCGGCGGCAACGTCTATTGGAACGGCGGTATGCTCTGGTATCGCGAGCGTCAGCAGGGCTGGAGCGACATGGAGTGGATGATCCGCGACTGGGTGAACTGGAAGTGGCTCTCCGGCGACCATATCGTCGAGCAGCACGTCCACAACATCGACGTCTTCATGTGGATGACGGGCATGAAGCCCGTCAGCGCCACGGGCTTCGGCAGCCGTCAGCGCCGCATCACCGGCGACCAGTACGACAACTTCAGCGTCGATTTCACCTTCCCGGGCGGCATCCATCTGCACAGCATGTGCCGTCAGATTGACGGATGCTCGAACCGCGTCAGCGAGTTTGTCCAGGGCGCCAAGGGCTCGTGGAACAGCGAGACCAACGAGATCCGCGACCTGCAGGGCAACCTCCTCTGGAAGTACGACGACGTGGCGGCAGGCGAGAAGTACAAGCAGCACAATCCCTACGTCCTCGAACACGTCGATTGGGTCAACCACATCCGCAAGAACGAAGGGCACGAGGAGGCCACCGAGACGGCCGAATCGTCACTGGCCGGAGCAATGGGCCGCGAGTCGGCCTACACGGGCCAGACCGTGACGTGGGATGAGATGTCAGCCTCTCCGCTCGACTATCTGCCCGCCAAGCTTGAGCTCGGGGCAATGGATATGTCGCAATATACCGTTCGCGTCCCTGGTAAGGGCAGATAAAATGTATTGTAGAGGCGCCTCTACGTGGCGCCTCTACGCTTTTTCCTTCAATCCATAACCAAAAACGTTTAAGAGATGAATCGTCGCAATTTCTTCAAGACCACCCTTGCTGGTGCAGCCGCCGTCAGCCTGACGTCGCCCCTCGCGGCCCTCACATCGTGCACTTCGGCCGACAAGCCCAAGACCCCTTCCGTCCCCTTGAAGCTCTCCTTCCAGGAGGGCATTGCCCCAGGCAAATCACTGAACGAAAAGCTCGACTATATGGAGAGCCTCGGCATCGTGGGCTTCGAGCCCGGAGGCCGTGGGCTGGCTGGCCGCGTCGGCGAACTCACCCAGGCCCTTAACGGCCGTAACATCAAGATTGCTGCCATCTGTGCCGGCTTCTCCGGCTTCATCCTTGCCGAAGACCCTGCCGTCAAGGCTGAGTTCGACTCCTCGATGCGCGACATCGTGGCTGCTGCCGGTGAGCTGGGCTCCACGGGCGTCATCATGGTGCCTGCCTTCAACGGCCAGAAACCCTGTCTGCCCCACACCCGCGAGACGCGCGACTACCTTTGCGAGCAGCTGCACGAGCTGGGCGAGTATGCCCTCAAGTGCGGCACCACCGTCATCCTCGAGCCGCTCAACCGTGGCGAGTGCTTCTACCTCCGTCTTGTTGCCGATGCCGCTGCCATCTGCCGCGACTCCAAGAGCGACGGCGTGAAGTGCATGGGCGACTTCTGGCACATGATGGAGGAGCCGTCGGACTATGCCGCCTTCATGGCTGCCGGCACCAAGTATCTGCAGCATGTCCACATGGCATCCCGCGGCCGCCGCATCATGCCCGGCGAGGATGGCGATAAGGACAACTATGTCGATGGCTTCCGTGCCTTGCAGGAGCTGGGCTACGACAAGTTCGTCACCTTCGAGTGCGGCACAGCCGGCAAACGCGAGGAGACCGTCCCCGCAGCTGTCCAACTCCTCCGTGCCCAGTGGGAGCAGGCGGCTAATTCGTAAAAAAGAGTCTGGATGGAAGTGCAGAGGTGATGGCTTCTGCACTTCTTATTATTAAATGAGCTCCTAAACTTCTTGTTTAAAAAAGAATATCATGAAACGCCTTTTCCTGTTTTTTGCCGCTGCGGTCGGCGTTGCCCTGTGCACGACGGCTCAGAGCATGATAGTCCACGAAACCACCAACGAAAAGACCGTTTACAACGTCTCTGCGGTAGATAGTGTCACATTTAGTGAAACATCCCTTCTCCCCGAAGGTGGCGTCAGTTCCACCACCCTTCAGGTAGATGCCCGCTGGTGCAGCCTCGGCACCTCCATCACGTGGTACAACGACAATGTCTCCCTTGCCGGAGGCGCCTTTACGCGAGGCTATCAGGACCGTGTGATGGACAAGCTGCATTTCCAGAAGCTCTTCAACCGTGGCCTGAATGCCAGCACCCTCAGCTCGGCCTACGACGCCGTCGTCCGTGCCGACTACTATACCATCGAGCACGGCATCAACGACTGGGGACATTGCACCCCTGTGGGCAGCTTCGAGGACGACTATCTGGGGCAGAAGGACAAGACGACTTTTGCCTACCACTATCGTCGGCTCATCGACCGCATCTTCAAGATAAACAAGAATGCCAAGGTGGTGCTCTGCACGCCCCGCAAGGCATACGGTTTCGGCGACTACCTGCCCGCCCATTGGTACGACCCCATGGTGGCAGCCGACGGCACGGAAATCTATCTGAAGGACTATGTCCTCCTCATCCGTCAGATTGCCGAGTACGAGGGCTTTCCCGTAGCCGACTGGTTTGCCGAGTGCGGCGGACAGAACGACCTGGCCGCGCAGTCCATCGACGTTGCCCTCCATCCCAACGACGTGGGCTATCAGCGCATGGCCAATGTCCTCATCCAGGCCCTTCAGAAAGTGATAGTTCCCTGAAGTAGAGGGAAAAAAGAGATAAGGTCGCCATCTCGGCGACCTTATTCTTTTCATTTCAGGTGACCCGTTTGGGGCTCGAACCCAAGACCCCATCCTTAAAAGGGATGTGCTCTACCTACTGAGCTAACGAGTCAACCTTCAATTTTTACATTATGAAAAAAAACACTTTATTATGGGCTTTCTTCCCAGAAAGCGACTGCAAAATTACGCTAAATTTCGTTAGGAACAAAGTTTTTCATGATTTTTTTAAAATAAAACTGTTGCCGTTAAGAATGAAGAATGATTTGGCTGTAACTCCTCAACTCCTACTCTCCTTATATAATGCCTCTGCGTAGCAGACGCGGCAGAGGGGTTCATACTCCATTTTCTCGCCCAGCAGGACGCGCTTTTCGCCCGCCACCAGCCGGTGCGATACGTAAGCCAGGTTGCCGCAGCGGACGCAGATGGCGTGCACCTTCGTCACCTCGTCGGCAATGGCGCAGAGGTCGGGCATGGGGCCGAAGGGCACGCCGCGGAAGTCCATGTCCAGTCCGGCCACGATGACGCGGATGCCGCGTCCCGCCAGCTCGTTGCAGACCTCCACCAGTCCCTTGTCGAAAAACTGCGCTTCATCGATGCCCACCACTTGGGTGTCCGAAGACAGCAGCAATATGCTGGCTGCGTTGTCGAGTGGGGTAGAGGCGATGGTGTTGCCCTCGTGGCTCACCACATCCTCCTCCGAGTAGCGCGTGTCGATGGCGGGCTTGAAGATTTCCACCTTCTGCCGTGCAAACTGCGCACGCTTCATGCGGCGGATGAGCTCCTCCGTCTTGCCCGAGAACATCGAGCCGCAAATCACCTCTATCCGCCCCCTGCGGCGGGTTTCGTCCATCCTGTCTTCTGAAAAACCTATCATAGTTCCGATTATTTTCCGCAAAAGTACGGATTTTTTCGGAAACCGTAGCACTCCGCTCCCCGTTTTTTAATTCACCATTCACAATTCATGGTTTTTTATTTTTGATTATTGATTATTGTATTACCTTTGCCCCATGTTATATCTCGTTCCCACTCCTGTCGGCAATCTGGAGGACATCACCCTCCGTGCTCTTCGCATCCTGCGCGAGGCCGACCTCATTCTCTGCGAGGACACCCGCACGAGCGGCATCCTGCTCAGCCATTTCGACATCAAGAACCACCTGATGAGCCACCATAAGTTCAACGAGCACCAGACCGTCGCCCCCCTTGTGCGTCGTCTGCAGGAGGGAGCCACCGTGGCCCTCATCACCGATGCCGGCACGCCGGGCATCAGCGACCCCGGCTTCCTGCTGGTCAGGGAGAGTGTCCGTGCCGGTGTGGATGTGCAATGCCTGCCCGGCGCCACCGCCTTCGTCCCCGCCCTCGTCACCTCCGGCCTGCCCTGCGACAAGTTTTGTTTCGAGGGCTTCCTGCCGCAGAAGAAAGGGCGCCAGACCCGCTTGGGAGAGCTGGCTTCGGAGGAGCGTACGATGGTGTTCTATGAGAGCCCCTATCGTCTTGTCCGCACCCTGACGCAGTTTGCCGAGACCTTCGGCCCCGAGCGTCCTGCCTGCGTCTGCCGCGAAATATCCAAGCTTCATGAGGAGACCGTCCGCGGCACCCTCGCCGAAGTCCTTGCGCACTTCTCCGCCACCGAGCCCAAGGGCGAAATCGTCATCGTCGTGGGAGGGAGGGAAGAGGTATGATGTATGATGTACGATGGACTATGTACGATGTACGATGTATGATGTATGATGTATGATGTATGATGGATGATAACCGTGAACCATGAACCATGAATCGTGAACCGTATGAAGTACGCTTGCCTATTTTTCGACCTCGACAATACCCTCTACGACTTCACGGCCAGCAGCCGCGAAGCCTACGGCGAGGTCTATCGGACGATGGATTACGACCGTTTCTTCCCCTCGTTCGAGGCCTATATGCATCTCTACGAGGCACGTAATGCCGAGCTGTGGACGCTCTATAACGCGGGCCGCATCACGAAGGACGAGCTGAATGCCGAGCGCTATCTCCATCCGCTGCGTGCGGCGGGCGTAGCCGGTGCCGAGGCGCTGTCGCAGGAGTTCTTCCGCCGTGCCATGACGGTGCTGCCCACCAAGGGCATCCTCATGCCCCACGCCGTCGAAGCCCTCGACTACCTCCGTCCCCGCTACCGCCTCTACATCCTCAGCAACGGCTTTGCCGAGCTGCAGAGGCGCAAGATGCAGGCAGCAGGCATCTACGGATACTTCGACGGCGTAGTGCTCTCGGAGGATATCGGCATCAACAAGCCCGACCGCCGCCTCTTCGACCATGCTCTCCGCGTGGCGGGAACCACCGCAGCCGACACCCTGATGGTGGGCGACGATTTCGCCGTCGATATAGCCGGAGCCCATGCCGCCGGCTGGGACCAGATGTACTGCATCCTGCGGGGCGACCCTCCTGCATCGCTTCCCTTCCAGCCCACCTGCCGGATACACTCCCTTGCCGAGGTGAAGAAGTGGCTCTGAGAAATGAAAAATGAAGAATTGAAAAATGAATAGTCAACAATTAACAATTTACAAAAAAGAGTAGAAAAAATGAAAAAGACGTGTTTGGTTTTAGTTGCCCTGCTGATGGGCGTTCAGGTATTCGCACAGGAGTCCGAGATGTATAGCCCCGGCGATTTAAGCCTCTCCCTTTACCGGAGTCCCAATGGTAAGTTCGGTTTCGACATCCTGTCCCATTTGGGTTACGGCGCTCCTATCCTGGTGACCAACGACTTCAACCCCTCGGGCTCGAACGAATTGTTCGTCAATATCGTGGACTTCATCTTCCGTCCTACGAGGACGTTCGGCATCAAGGCGGGCATCGACTTCATGTTGCAGGAGCTCAACTCGCGGCAGGACGTGTTTCTGCTCGACGCCGACAGGCGCATCCGCGTCAACGACGGCACGGCTTTCATGCTTGACGGCTACGACTATATGCATTCCAATATTACTGTCTCGGGCTTCAGCGCTCCTGTCCTTCTGACGGCACGTCTGGGCCGCATTACGTTGGGGGCAGGCGCCAACCTGCAGCTGAATGTCTGGGGCAGCACCTACCACGATAGCGAAATCATAAACGATGGCGACAACATCTATCAGCGCGCCTTTGCCTACACCCGCGAAAAGAAGGCCGTCGTCACCCCCTTCACCTACAGCCTGATGGGTGTCATCAGCTATAGGGAGTGGCTTGGCGTCTATTTCCGCTACTACCCGTCGAAGTATTCCATCGTTCCCCAAAGCGCCGTCTCGCCCCAGTTCGGTCTGATGGCCGTGGGCGTTGTCGTAGGATTCTAAGCTCACGTGCTTTCAGAGGCGGGGGAGAAAGAATATGAGCGTGCCGCCCCCGTCGGGCATTTCGCCGACAGCAATTATTTTGAAGAAAGGGATGTGCTGTCCCCTCTCTGCTACAGTCAGTCAACGAATTTTGGTAAACGACGCCGTCATTTATATAAACGACCCTGTCATTTATATAAATGACGGCGTCGTTTACCGCCAATGCTGTTTCCAGGGCGACAAATCCTAAAGACCGTTTCGCGGCTTTGCAACAGGGTGGAACGGGATGAGGAGAAAGCGGCTGAAGTGTACTGAATCTGGTTGACAGTTCATACATAGGAAAAGCCGTTTTTACTACACTTCTACACGTTTTTCGTTCTCCCGGCTGATATTCATTGGTTTGCAACGAAAAAACATGCATTTTTCTACACGTTTTCTACACGATTTGCCCTTTTTCTACACGTTTTCTACACGTTTTTGGTGTTTTTACATCGTTTTAGGAAGTTTTTCGTACGTCTTTTGCTGAGTTTCGGAGGCTTTTTGCGCTTATACTTGCGGATAGGGAGCTCGTTTGTCAGTTTTTTTGGAGGGTCCGGCCTGAATGGTGAGGCAGATGAGATTGCGGATGGGATGACACTTTTTGTAGAAGAAAGGTTGCCAATTCCTGTAAAAAAGACCGCTCATGTTGGCTGTTTTTTCGTCTTTTTTGCCCAAAAACGTGTAGAAAACGTGTAGAAAAAGGGCAAATCGTGTAGAAAACGTGTAGAAAAATCGGCATTTCTTCATTATAATCGTCAGTAAACCTTGGCAATACGAAAAAACCGTGTAGAAGTGTAGAAAAACTGCCGAAACTCCAGGAAGAAGTTTTTTGTCTATTGACCGCCTGAACGGGGTCCGCCCGAACGGGGAAAAAGTTCTCTCACATGAAATATTCCTCTAAAAGGAGTAATTTCCTCAGATTTTATTTGTACCTTTGCCATGTCATTGATGATTTTGCTTGTCTTGATTTGCAGCACTAAGGTAAGTGAATAATCTGACATGGTAGAATTCTGAGCAGTACTTTGTTGCTCAGGAACTTATAAAAAGTTAAACTAAAGTGCTGCGGAATTTAGGTATAATATGATGACTACAGGAGCTCTTTACAAAGACTTTCTGCAACGGTTCAAACTGTTTGCAAGCAAAAGGCCAGACCTTGTTGAGAACACACTCTCCAACATCTTCACCATGCGCCTCATCGGGAACAAAACACATGGAGATTTGGCAGAGATTGGCATTTCCGAATTCATTCATCAGTTCATGTACGACTTTGACAGCCGTCATGTGGGAAAAGACTTGTTCCGCGCAAAGAAACACGAAGAAGACATTGTCATTACAAACGAACTCACTAAAGAAGAGATACCTGTCAGCCTGAAAGCATACGGCGATGGCCCGCTGCAACTGTCAACAGACAAGGATGCCAAGATGTTCCCAAAACTCTTTGAATATGGAGATGCCATTACTGACAGGGAAGTCATCAATGCCATCTTCAAGTCCGAAGCCTTCCAGCCACTCGACTCCATCAATGTCATGCCGCTCATCTATCGCGAAAAAAAGCAGGAATGCAACATCATGGTGTTCGACTTCGACAAGATGAAAAGGCAGACAAGCAAGATACTTCTCGTGAACAAAGGATACAAGTACGACGAAGAGCTAAGGCAGATTGTACCAGGTAAAGGACGGGAGCATCCCATATATATGTTCATTGACAAGGAAGGCAAATATATTTGCGAAGTAAGATATGGAGGTACTGCTGCCAATGCACTGCAACGAGGTTTCTGGACACACACACAGAATGCCTTCAACTATTTCGACAGCCTGACCAACGGATGGATTTCCTACGAGCACAACCTCACGCTTGTCCAACTGTTCAGACTTGCACTCAACAGCACGGAAAACGGGCACAAGAGCGCGAACATCATTTTGCAGACCGATATTGACAACCTCAAGCAAAAGACAAGATGAGTGTGCAGCATGATTTGTTCGGCAATGTCTTGACTGTCCCAGAGACAGAGGGCATCAAATACACTGGCTCCAAGCTGAAGATTCTGCCCTACATCATTGACATGATAGGTAGGCTTCCCGTGAAGTCGGCTCTCGATGCTTTCAGCGGAACAACCCGCGTTGCCCAAGCTTTCTCACAGATAGGACTCGACACGACGGCTAACGACATTTCCGTTTGGTCAGAGGTCTTCGGCACTTGCTACCTGCTGTCCGAGAAGCCGGACTCCTTCTATTTGCCTTATCTGGAAGAACTGAACGCCCTGCCCGGCTATCGGGGCTGGTTCTCCGAGAACTATGGGGGCGAGGACGAGGACGGCAAGATGCCCTTCCAAATGAAAAATACCATGCGCCTGGACGCCATTAGAGACAGAATAGAGGAGTACCACCTTCCCTGGGAGGACAAATGTGTGCTGCTCACGAGCCTCATATATGCGATGGACGCAGTGGACAACACGCTTGGACACTATGCTGCATACCTGTCCGGATGGTCGCCGCGTTCCTACAACGACATCGTGCTGAAGCTTCCTAAGAGACATCGTGTGATGACGCACAACGAGGTCACTCAAAGCGATGTTTTCGATGTAGTGGGGGATTACCACGACTTGGTTTATCTCGATCCGCCATACGGTTCGAACAACGAGAAGATGCCTCCGAGCAGAGTCCGCTATGCTGCCTATTATCACATATGGAAGACTATCATCCTGAATGACAAGCCACAAGTGTTCGGCAAAGCCAGGAGGCGCGAGGACACGCGAGACACCGTTGCGCCGTCTGTTTTTGAGGAATTCAAGAAGAACGAGCAGGGGAACTTCATTGCGATGCAGGCTATAAAGCGGCTCATTGAGCAGACCAACGCGCACTATCTCCTCCTTTCCTACGGCTCGGGGGGAAGGGCAACAAAGGAAGAACTTAATGACATCCTGCACTCGAACGGTAAGGTCATCGCCGCTCAGGAGATTAATTACAAGAAGAACGTAATGAGCAACATGCGATGGACCAACGAGTGGATAAACTCAGACGGCAAGTACATCGAATACCTCTTCCTGCTGGAAAAGTAATTGCACGACGCCTCTGTGCAAATGTTTTTTTATTTCCTTAATTCCGCAGCACAATATCTTAACGTTAACGAACACGTCTATTTAGTTCATAGTTCATAATTCATAGTTCATAGTTGGCTGCGCACCAATTCCTAATTTCTAATTCCTAATTCCTGATTGCGCCGAAGGCGCCTAACCCCTAACCCATTTATGCCTTGAGAAATTCGGAGGGGAGCTGGCCATAGGCTTCGCGGAAGTATTTGGCGAACTGCTTTGGTGAGAGCCCGATGCGGTAGGCTACCTGCGAGACGCTCTCGCCGCTCTGTTCCAGCAGCTGTCGGCCACGCTTGATGCGCAGGGTGCGGATGAAGAGCAGGGGCGAGAGGCCCGTGATGGCCATAAGTTTCTTGTAGAGTCCGCTGCGGCTCATGGCCAGAGCGCTACCGAGCTGTTCGACGGAGTAGTCGGGGTCGGCCATGTGAGCCTCCACCTGAGCGATGGCCTGCTCGATGAGCCGCTGGTCAACCGGGCTGACAGTCAGCTCGGCAGGATGCACATCGGCCTGCTGGAAGCGTTTGCGGGCGTCCTCTGCCCACCGCAGCAGACGCCCGATGCGCAGCAGCAGGATGTCGAGGTTAAAGGGCTTGGTGATGTAGTCGTCGGCCCCCTCGTGCAGTCCGTCCGCCTGTGCTTCGTCGGTGGCGCGTGCGGTGAGCATGATGAAGGGGATGTGCGAGATGCGGAGGTCGTTCTTCACGCGGCGGCACAGTTCCATGCCATCCATGACGGGCATCATCACGTCGCTGACGATGAGTTGTACGTCGTGCTCGGCGAGCAGCCGCAGGGCCTCTTCGCCGTTGGCGGCGGTGAGGGTGCGGTAGTGCTCGGCCAGACAGCTCTGGAGGAAGGAACGGAAGTCGTCGTTATCCTCGACGATGAGCAGGGTCTTTGTCTCCTGCCCTTCCGGGCTTTGGCCGTAGTCAGGGATGAAGGATGAGGAATCAGGAGTGGGCTGCGCGGGGCTTCCATCCGCGGGGATGATCCCTGATTCCTTGGGGGGCAGGTTTTCATTCGTCACCTCGGCAAGCGGCAGGCGGACGGTGAACACGGAGCCTTCGGGCTCGGCAGGAGCGACGGAGACGTTGCCGCCCATCATGAGGACGTATTGTTTCACCAGATGCAGTCCGATGCCGCTGCCGGTGTAGGTGGCGCGGTTGTCGTGCGGCTCCTGGAAGAAACGTTCGAAGATGCGCTCGCGGTTTTCGGGGCGGATGCCCTTGCCCTGGTCGCTGACGCTGATGACGGCGTCGTCGGCGTCGCGGCTGAGGGTCACCTCGACGTGCCCGCCGGGTTTGTTGTACTTGATGGCGTTGCTGATGAGGTTGGTGATGATGCGTTTCACCTTGGCGTGGTCGAAGCGGGTCATCATGTCGCCCACCTCGGGCAGGGTGACGCCGAGGGTGACCCCTCCCTGCAAGTCGGCTTCCACAAAGGGCTGGCACACGGTCTGGACGAATTCGCGCAGCGAGCCGTCGCTGAGCGACAGCGTGCCGGGTGTCTGGTCGAGGCGGCGGTAGTCGAGCAGCTGGGCGATTTCCTCCTGCAGGGTGTCGGCGCTGTGCCTCATGAGTTCCAGCTGGCTGCGCACCTCCTCGTCGAGCGTGTCGCGCTGCAGGAGCCGCTGCAGCGGGGTGACGATGAGGGAGAGGGGAGTGCGCATGTCGTGGCTGACGTTGGTGAAGAAGCGCATCTTTGCCTCGTCGGTCTGCTGCTGTTGTCGGATGGCCATCTCGTGCTGCTGGGCGGCGGCCTGCCGTCGCAGCTGCAACTGCCTGCGGCGGAGCAGCAGGGCCGTCAGAGCCGTGGCGAGCAGAATGTAGATGGCAACGGCCAGACGGGTAAGATACCAGGGAGAGGCGACGCGGATGGCGAGGGAGGCTATGGCGTCGGTGTCGGACGTGCCGGCTGTCCGCGCCTGCAGCAGGTAGGAACCGGGGCGGAGGTCGTTGAGCACGATGGTGTAGCCCTCCATGTCGTGCCAGGCACCCTCGCGGCCGAGACGGTACTGGTAGCGCTGCCCCGGCATGAGGCAGTTCATGTCCGAGACCTCGATGCTGACGCTCGTGTCGTGGTGGCTCAGGTCGATGCGGTTGGTCATGAGCAGGTTCTGGCTGAGCAGGGTGCGTCCGTCGCTGAGCGGAGTGCCCACCTGGACGTATTCGTCGCCGAGGAAAAGGGCGGTGAAGAATGTCTTGGAGCCGGGCGAGGGGAGCACGGCATCCGCCTCCCGGGGCACGATGCTCACCACAGCGCCCAGTGCGCCCATGAGGATGGTGCCGTCGGCAAGGCGGGTGACAGCGTGAGGGTTGAAGCAGATGTCCCCCAGTCCTTCGGCATCGGCGAACGCTGTGCAGCGGTAGCCTGCGGGAGAGGGGGTGATGCGGCTGACGCCATGTTTGGTGGAAGCCCAGACGGAGCCGTGGCTGTCGGCGACAAGGGCAAAGATGGTGTTGTGGGAGAGTCCGTCGCGTGTGGTGAGGGTGGCGAGGACGTCGCCGCTCGTGGGGTCGAGGACGGTGAGGCCTGTGTCGAGTCCCACCCAGAGGGTCTGACCGTCAGGCATCAGCAGGATGGCGCGGATGTCGGTGCCGTCCATGTAACGCCTCAGGTTGCCCGTGGCGACGTCGAGGGCATAGAGGCCGTCGTTGGTGGCCATGTAGAGATGTCGGCGCCGGCTGTCCCACAGGAGCTGGCTGACACAGCCCGAGCGGAGGGTGCCGTCGTGGGGGGTGAACGCACGGGTGACGCTGGCTGTGGTGGGGTCGAGGGCATAGACGCCGTCGTAGAAGGTGCCCACCCAGATGCGGCCCTCGTCGTCCTCCTGCAGGCTGATGACCTGGTGGAGGCGTCTGTCGTGGATGCGGTGTGGACGCCCCTGGGCATCCATATAGAGCAGTTCGCCACCATAGGAACCCCACCAGCGGCGTCCCTGGCTGTCGCGGAGCGTGCAGACAATCTGGTTGCTGGAGAGTCCTCCGTCGCGGATGGTCAGACGGGAGAAGGGTGCCCCCTCCGTCACCGAAGCGGCGCCCTGGCTGTCGAATCCCATCCAGAGCACTCCGTCGGAGTCGGTGTCGAGGCAGCTGACGTCTTCGGCGGCCGGCATGTGGCGGATGCTGACGGAGGTGAGCAGCGGGCCTGAATAGACCAGCCCCTGCTTGCTGGTTCCCACCCACATGGTGGCTGTCTCGACGTCGAGGTAGAAACAGTTGATGTGGTTGTCGGAGAGCTGGAAGGGAGCCCCGGCATCCTGTCGGAGGGGGACGAAGTGCCCCGTTCCGTCAGTCATGCAGATGCCGTGGTTGCCTGTACCCATCCAGAGGTTGCCGTCGCCATCGTCGATGAGCGCTGTCATCATGATGCCGTCCGTGGGGAAAAGCGGCGTGGCGTCTGTGCAGATGTCCGTGCGGGTGTCGTATTGCCAGAGCATGGTGTCGTTGAGGGCATACAGCCAGATGCGTCCCCGGCTGTCGGCATAGAGCCGTGTGCGCTCGGTGGGGGCGATGGGTATCCGGGCCACGGGCGTGGGCGTCTGCCGTCCCTGCCCGATGGTCCATAGGGCACAGCTGTCGCCGTGGGTGGCCGTCAGCATGTAGGCCTTGTCGTGGACGAGCGTGAGGCCGATGACGGCTCCTGTCCTGCCGACGTCGGTCTGCGTGAGGCGGCGGGTGGCGAAGTTGTAGTGGTAGAGCAGGGGACTGGTGCCTGCGGCATGGCACCACAAATCCTGCCGCCTGTCGGTGAAGATGGCGCTCACCGTGCCCGGGACGAAGCCGTATGGGGCGAAGTCGGCGTCGTCGGCACGGCGTATGCAGTCCTCGCGTTCGTGATAGATGTAGATATGCTCGGTGCCTGTAATCCATAGCCGTCCGTCGGCGGTGAGGACGATGTCGTGCAACGCGTCGCCACCCTGCGGCATGCCGTTCAACTCGTAATGGTGGAAGCGGTGGCCGTCGTAGCGCTCCACGTGGTTCATCATCAGCAGCCAGATGGCGCCATAGCGGTCGCGGATGATGCTGCGCACGTAGTCGCCGCTGAGGTTACCCGATGTGTCCACTCTGCGGAACTGGCGGATGTCTGATGTCTGATGGCTGATGGAAGATGTATGATGTACGATGGACGATGGATGATGGACAATGGAAGATAACCGTGAACCATGAACCATAAGCAGCATGGCGACGCAGAGGAGGAATGGGTGCTTCTTCATAGATTGAAGATTGAAGATTGACGTGCAAAGTTACGCATTTTTCCCGAATCTTCAACGTTCAACGTTCAATCTTCAATCTACAACGTTCCCATTTTGATAAAATATGTTCCCGTTTGTGTAAATTACCGATTTGGGACATTCTTGCGTCGATGCAGGTTTTGGCCATTTCACAAGAAAAGCTTATATTTGCATCGTTAACCATTTTTTAATTTAAATTTCAAATGTCATGAAACGATTTCTACTATTTCTCATCGTGTGCGCAGCGGCGATAACCGGCGCACAGGCCAGGTACGACGTCGATATCTCCACGAGAGTCGATGACCCTGAAGACCCCGAGTGCAGAACCATCACCGCCTCCAGCGGCTGGGGATGGTACAACATCTTCACAAGCAGCTGGGATGTGATGGACTACGAGTACCTCTACATCAAGTATGAATCCACCTGCACCTTCAACCTCATCATCCAGGACACCAACTGGCGGAATCTCTACTCTGTGCAGTGCTCGGCGGATGCCACCGAGGCCTACATCAAGCTCGTCCCCCATGCCGTCGATTACTACACCTGCGTGGTCATCCAGAACCACGCCGCCGGCACCATGTACATCGACAAGCTCTACTTCTGCACCGCCGACGAGTTCTTCAACCCCGCTCCCGAAGACCTTGAGGAGGCCCGCGAGAACCTTATTAATATACGCACGCGCTACGAGGCTTTGCTGCCCACCTTCACCCCCGGCACAGGCTATGCTAACTATTCGCCCGAGGCCTGGCAGGCCCTGCAGACCGCGCTGACCACAGCTGCCGAGGCTCAGGATGGCGAGGGCGGCGACGCCCTCACCGCCGAGCAGCTAAACGCTTTTGCCCAGGCCATCGTCGATGCCTACCGCGCGCTCGTCGATACCAAAGTACCCTATTATCCCGAGAGTGGTTACTACCGCTTCGTCGTTGCCCGCCAGTTCAATGAATACCCCGAGGCCGAAGAGGGCGAAGAAATAGACTCCACCGCCGTCACCCATCCGCTGAAGGCCATGTACAGCGACAACACGGGTACGAACGGCTGGAAGACGCTCGAACCCGAGAGTCCCAACTTCCTGTGGACGCTGGAGCGCCAGACCGACAACACCTACGTGCTGGCCAACCTCGCCAACCGTCTGACCTTCACGCAGGCCGAGAAGTGCACCGACGGCACACGCACCATCGCCTTCGACCCCCTTGTACAGCATCCCGAAGGCTATGAGCTCGCATGGCCCGTCAGCTCCGATGACGACGTCGTCCTCTTCAACTTCCGCTTCAGCAACGAGGATGCCGATGCCTACCGCTACGTCCATGCCAACTGGCACGACAACGGCAACGGCTGGGGCGGCCCCATGACGTCGTGGTGCAACACCGCCAGCGAGAGCGGCGCCAGCGAGTGGTATCTGGTGCCCGTCGATAAGGAAGAAGCCCTCAGCATCCTCGCCGCCAACTCCTTCGGACGCGACTTCGTGCTGATGCTTGCCGATGCCAAGGAGAAGGCCGTCATTGCCAACGACATGTCGAAGCAAAAAGTCATCGAAGATGCCAGCCAGTTCAGCAGCCCCTTCAGCCAGAACGACCTGGGCAGCCGCGACGGCGGTGACCTCAGCGCCGGCGTCCTCATCGACGGCGACCCCTCCACCTTCTGGCACAGCTACTGGAGCGGCGGCAACGCCACCAATGGCGACCACTACCTGCAGGTTGCCCTCAGCCGCGACGTCGAGGGCGACATGGAGCTCCTCATCTCGCGCCGGCAGAACATCACCACCGACCACGTCACCACCTGGGGCATCTACGGCAGCGACAAGCCCGACGGCGAGAAGTTCGACTACGAGTGGATAGCCGACGTCAACACCCCATACGCAGACGGCGATGCAACCGCCAGCGCCGCCTTCAACATCCTGCCCCGGAACGGCTACCGCTACCTCCGCTTCTATGCCGAAGCCACCACCAGCAACCGCGGCTACTTCCACGTCAGCGAGTTCCAGCTCTACATCACCGCCCCCAACCCCAACAACCAGGCTAACCGCATGGGCGACATCTACACCAACCTCGTGGATGCCATCGCTGCTGCCGACCTTGTCGACCCCAACAACGTCAGTCGCGCCGACTATGAAAACCTGAAGGCCGCCTACGACCCCTTCATCGCCCTCTACGTCGATCCGCGCCCGCTCCGCAGTGCCATCGAGACAGCTCAGGCTCAGCTGGCCCTCTGCGAGGAAGGCGAAGACCCGGGACAGTGGAGCACCGGCTCGACCATCGAGTTCGAGGAGAAGATTGAAGAAGCCATCGAATACGATGCCAACGGCGAATACACGCAGGAGGAGACCGACGCTTGGGTGGCCTATCTCGGCAATGCCAGAGCTGTTCTTGGTGCCTTGGCCAACAATGTGACCCCTGACAGCTACTACGCCATCCACTTCGGCAGCGAGCAGAAGTATGCCGATGAAGGCTGGAGCACATCCAATGCTGTGGGTGGCTCGTACGGCAACCTCTTCGACAACTATCTCGCTCCCGCCGATGCCGAGACCATGACCGGTCTCGCTGCCACCGACGTGCGCCCGGGTTCGTGCCTCTTCTTCACCAACGACGAGGAGGCCGACATCGAGTTCCGCTTCATCCCCGTGGAGGATGGGAAGTATATCATCCGCCATCGCGCCACCGGCCTCTACATCCAGGCCTATGGCTACGACAGCTGGGCAGGCCTCTCGCTCCATCCGTCACTCTTCACCGTCGAACCCATCGGACGTGGCGAGATGCTTATCCGTGCCACCGACTTCGAGGGTGGCAGCCTCTCAAACCTCCATGCCCAACTCTCCGACCATCGCCTGGTCACCTGGCACGACACGGCCATCGGCACCAACTCAGGACTCTTCATCGAGGAGCTCGGGAGCGTCTCCCTCGGCGAAGCCGTCCAGTCGTATGTCGAGTTCAAGGCCGGTGAAGTCACCACCATGTGCTACCCCGTCAGCGTCACGCCTGCCAAGGGCAGTACGTACACCGTGGTGGGCACCTATGCCCAGAACGACAAGTTCTACGTTGCACTGAACAAGGTGGATGGTGCCAAGGGCGGCGAACCTGTGGTCTATATGGCCGAGGGCATGTACGATGCCGAGGCTGTGGGCGACACCACGGCAGTGGCCGTCCAGCTGGGCGACGAGGTCGCCTTTGCACCTGTCAATGGTACAGCGCTGAAGGGCACCTACGCCACCATCGACCTCGCCGATGAGGCCATTCTCTTCGGCGGTGCCGGATGTGCAGTCACCACAGACGAGAACAAGACCGTCTATGCCAACCGTGCATACGTCGATCCCACTGTGTCGGCCGACGCCGCAGGCAGCTACAGCCTGGTTCTCGAAGTGAACGGCGAGCTTACGCGCATCGAGAGTATTCTGGCCACGGTTTCCGATAAGGGTGACCTCTATGGCGCCGATGGCCGTCTGCTGAAGTCGGGTGCCACACTCGGCGACCTCGACCAGATGCCTGCCGGCATATATATCCTGAATGGAGTGAAGATTCTCGTGAAGGACGGTGTGGCAAAATAAGTCCTCATGAAATATCAACGCCAACGTCAAATCTTGGAGCAGCGAGTGCAAAAGAGCTTGCTCATTTTGCCGAGTCGCGACAAGATAAGACAACGTCAAAAGGCATGGCAGTCCCTCTTCGGGGGGATTGCCATGCTCCTTTGCCTCGTTCCCCGCATACGGGCACAGGAGCCCAACACCATGTCCGTCCACCTCAACGATGGCAGGGTTATCAACTACGATATATCCCGCATAGACAGCATCACCTTTGTGGAGATTCCCAAGTGGGGCAACCGCTCCCCCGAGGCTCGCAAGCTGCTGGCCTATATGGAGGAGAACGTAGGGCAGAAAATGCTGACCGGCGTCCACGCCAGCGTCAACTACAACACCTATGAGGCCGACTGGGTGTATAAGCACACGGGCAAGTACCCCGCCATCAATTGCATCGACTACATCCATGATATCTACTCCTCCGCCGGAGGCTGGATTAACTACGCCAATACCACCATCTGGCGCGACTGGACGAACAAACGCGGCATCATGGCCGCGCTGTGGCACTGGAACATGCCCACAAACGACGGCACCTCCTACACCTGCACGCCCGGCACGGCCGACGGCGAGACAAGCTTCCGCCCATCGGTCATCTTCGACACGAAGTCGGCAGGCTACCGCGAGCTCATCCGCCGCATCGACCAGGTGGCCACGTGGATGAAGCCCCTGCAGGCCGCGCGCGTACCCATCCTCTGGCGCCCGCTCCACGAGGCACAGGGCAACTGGAGCGATGCCAACCCCGGCAACGACTGGCACAAGGCGTGGTTCTGGTGGGGCATTGACGGCCCCGACGCATTCGTGGAACTATGGCGGGTGATGTACGACCGCATGGTCAATTACCATGGCCTCACCAACCTCATCTGGGTCTATAATTCGGGCGACTCAATGAAGTGGTACCCGGGCGACGAGTACGTCGATGTGGTGGCCTTTGACTTCTACAACCAGACACTCTCCTCCATGCACGGGTGGTACGACTTCTTCAAGAAGAACTATCCCGACAAACTCTATGCCATCAGCGAGTTCGGCAACATTCCCCGGGTGTCGGCCATCTGGGCTGACGGTCAGTACTGGAGCTTCCTCATCCCCTGGTGGGACAATGCCCGCACCTCACAGCCTGGCAGTGCGGCTTTCAACAGCACCGACCACAACAACGCCAACATCGACTATTGGAAGGACGCCCTTGAGCAGGATTTCATCATCACCCGCGACGAACTGCCTAACTTCCGGTAATTCAAAAAAACTTTCTTTTTTTAATTGTCAATAATCCAATGTCCCCGTTATGAATTCACGAAAAACAACGTTTTTGTTAAGCCAAATGACCAAAGCAAAGCTCGCTTTAGCTTTGGCATGGCGAAAAAACGAAGGCCGAAGGCCAACCCTTTTATTCCTTCTCGTGTTGGTCGTTCTCTCTGCCCATGCCCAGCGGGGCAGAAATCTGACGCCGGCGGATACGCTCCGTTCCATCGTCACCCGTTCCGATGGTTCCACCATGTTCCGTATCTATGCCCCCAAGGCCGAGAGTGTGGCTCTGGGCGGCGACTTTGCGGGCTACAGGGCTGTTTTCACCAAGGACGCAGACGGCATTTGGACGGCAGTGGTGCCTCATGTGGCCACCGATGCCTATCGCTATCACTTTGTGGTGGATGGCGTACGTGTCATCGATCCCCGCTCTCCGCTCTACTCCGAAATCACCCCCGTGGCTCTGATTACGAACGGCGACGACATCTTCTGGGCGCAGCGCGACGTGCCTCACGGCCCTGTGGCGCAGCTCTCGTACAAATCCATGACTACTGGTACTACCCGTAGCATGCACGTATGGATGCCTGCGGGAAAAGCAGCGCAGGAAGCCTTGCCTGTGTTCTACCTTATCCATGGCGGCGGCGACAACGATGCCTCGTGGAACGGCGTGGGCTGTGCAGGCAACATCCTCGACAATCTGTATGCGGAAGGCAAAATTGCCCCGATGATAGTGGTGATGCCTCATGGTGGAATGGATACCGAAAAATTCGTGGGCGAACTGGTGGACGACATCATGCCTCGCGTGGCCGAACAATACCGCATCAAAACGGGCCCTAAGAACACAGCATTGGCGGGGCTCTCCATGGGAGGACTCGAGACGCTCAATTGCTTCATGGCCCACCCCGACCTCTTCGGCTATATCAACGTAATGAGCTCGGGTTGGTTCCGTAGCAATGACACCGACCGGCAGACCAAGACGGAACAGCTGCGCAAGATTGCCCCCACACTGAAAAAGACGGCTCGCATCCTCCGTTTCACCGTAGGTGGAAAGGAAGATTTTGCTTACGAGAACTGCCAGCAGATGCTGAAGTGTTTCGACGAGGCCGGCATTAGCTATGAGTACAACGAGACGCCGGGAGGCCATAGCTGGCACGTCTGGCACTATGACCTTCGCGACTTTGCACCGCGCTTGTTCAAATAAAAAAAGACATGCCATAAGGCGGTTCACGGTTTATGGTTCACGGTTATTTTCCATCATACATCATACATCTTCAATCTGTCATGAGGCGATTTCTTTTTTCACTGTTCCTATTGGCTGCCACACTCTCTGCCTCAGGTGGGGACGGCATAGCCAGCCAGCCTGTTGACGGCGCAGCTACAGGCCCTACGCGCCAGCTCTACCGATACCTCCATGAAAAGGTCTGGGGGAAGAAGGTGCTGTCGGGCTGTCAGGCCCGGTGGGACTATAACACCACCGATGCCGATGGCATCCACGACCGCGCCGGTCGCTACCCTGCTGTCAACATCTTCGACTTCCAGCACTTCCGCCAGCCTAACCTCAACTACAAAGGCCCGACGGCAAAAGCGTGGAACGATGCCGGTGGCATTGTCGGTTTCATCTGGCACTGGAGCGTCCCCATCGACCCGGAACTGACGCCGAAGGACGGCTTCTCGTTCTACACGCCCAGCGGGGCACAGGGCCGCCGCGGTACGGGCTTCTCGCCCCGACGTGCCTTGCAGGAGGGTACGCCCGAAAGGCGTATCTTGGATGAAAACCTCGACACTATCGTCAGCTACCTCCTCCACTATCAGGAGCAGGGAATCCCCATCCTATGGCGTCCCTTCCACGAGGCGGCGGGCAACACCAACCGTGGCGGCGAGGCATGGTTCTGGTGGGGCAGCGACGGTGCTGAAGTCTTCAAGCAGCTCTACCTCTATACGCAGCGCTACCTTATGGATCGTGGGGTGCACAACCTCATCTACATCTGGACGTCCGAACTGGACGACGATGACTGGTATCCTGGCGACGAGTACGTTGACATCGTAGCGCGTGACCAGTATCACATCCCTTCGGAGCACGGCTCCTTCAATGAGCAGTTTGACTTGCTCAGACGTAAGTACCCCACTAAGATGCTTGCGCTGGCCGAATGTGACTGTGTGCCCAGTGCCGAGGCCATGGAGCGTGACGATGCCCGCTGGCTCTTCGTGGCTCCTTGGACCGTGCCTTTCGTCTTCAGTCAGCAGAACAACGACGCTTTCTGGAAGAAGTTCCTCGGGGAAGACCTCATCCTGACGCGCGACGAAATTGACCTCTCGGGCCATTATAGGCTCAGCATCAACAAGGAGAGCGGGGTTTACGAGAAGGGTGAGCATGCCGTGGTCACCTGCCATGCCGACGAGGTTCCTTTGGATTCCATCTTTGTGCAGGTGTATTATAATAATAAGGTAGGGCGCGAGCTGAGTCTGCTGCCCGCTACGGCAGACTTCACCGTGCTGGAACAGACGTTGGACAGCACATGTGCCGTGATGGTGGAGGTGAGGGAACGTCGTGGACGGCAGCCTGCGGCCATCGGTTACGTAGTGGCTCCAGAGGGTTTCCGCGCCGGTTACGAGGAACCTGCCGACCTGATGGACTATTGGGCGGACCAGAAGAAACAGTTGAAGGCGCTGCCCATGCAGGTGAAGACCTCTCCCTTGGAGGTGCCGCAGCACAGGCGGGGCAAATACGTCTGTCAGGATGTGGAAATCAACTGCCTCGGTCCCGCGCCCGTAAGGGCTTATATGGCCAAGCCGTTGGGGGCGAAGAAGAGGTCGTTGCCCATCATCATCCTGTGCCGTGCGGCGGGCGTCAGCGGCAACTGGTGCCGATGCTCGGTGGACGAGTGTGTGGGTAATGCTGCCTTGGGAAACGGCGCCCTCAGCCTCGACATCAATGCGCATGGGATGCTGAATGGCCAGACCGACGACTACTACCGTATGCTGGAGTTCGGCCAGCTTCGGAACTACTACGAGCACAATGCTGCCGACCGCGAGACATACTATTTCCGTGGTATGTACTTGCGTCTCCTGCGCGCTATCGAATACATGACACGCCAGCCCGAATGGGACGGGCGTCGCATCCTCGTCATCGGCGAGAGCCAGGGCGGAGGACAGGCTGTGGCGGCTGCCGGACTCGACCCGCGCGTCTCGGCCGTCGTGCTTAACGTGCCCGCCATGCAGGATCTGGGCGGTGCGCACGACGGACGCCGAAGCGGTTGGCCGCAGCCCATTGAGAACCATCCTTCCCTTGATCGCGCCATGATGGAAGCCACGCTGCCTTATTTCGACGGCGCGCTGCTCCTCCGCCATTCCAAGGCCGAAATCTACTGTGAGATGGGTCTCATCGATACCACTTGCCCGCCGTCGGCAGTATGGGCTTCGCTGAACAGCGCACAAGGCAGGAAAACCGTCAACTGTGTGCCCTTCCGCACCCATGCCTGGCCTTCGGGGGAGTGGAGGCAGCTTTGGGACGAAAAGTACTATCACCCCCGGCTGGCGTTCATAGAGAACTACTTGAAATGAAAAGGAAATAAAGAAATCTTGGAGCAGTGAGAGCAAAAGAGCTCGTTCATTTTGCCGAGTCGCGACAAGATAAGACGAAGTCAATTGTGAATTTTGAAAAAAAACGGCTATCTTTGCCCAATGAATATGAATAGACTGACGATTACACTACAGTGTCTCCTGCTGATGGCAACCATCGCGAGGGGACAGACGACGTGGCGCCCTGCCGACCCGGAGGCAACGCCCGAGGCGGTAGCGTTGATGGAACGCCTGCACTCGCTGCAAGGGAAAGGTATCATGTATGGTCATCAAGACGACCTTCTCTACGGCTATACGTGGTGGGGTGAGCCGGGACGCTCGGACACCCGCGAGATGGCAGGCGACTATCCCGCCATCGCCGGCTTCGAGTTGGGCGAGATAGAGCTGGGCTACAAGGTGAGTCTCGATTCGGTGGCCTTTGCCGACATCCGCGACCGCTGGCGCTGGTGGCATGCACAGGGCGGCATCGTCACAGTGTCGTGGCATGTCGTCAACCCCGTCTCGTCGCAGTGGCCGGGCATTAAAGAACCCAATGGCGCGGGCTCGGCGTGGGATGTCGGGATGCTGTCGACCGACGGCATTGATGCCGTTCGCTCGGTGCTACCGGGTGGGGCGAACAACGCTATGTTCACCCAGTGGCTCGATCGGCTGGCACGCTTCTTCCTCAGCATCCGCGACGACGAGGGACGGCTCATCCCCTTCATCTTCCGTCCCTGGCACGAGCACTCGGGTTCGTTCTTCTGGTGGGGACGCTCGCGCTGCACCGACGATGAGTATGCGCAGCTGTGGCGGTGGACGGTCGGCTACCTCCGCTCCAAGGGGCTGCACCAGATTCTCTATGCCTACAACACGGACAAGGTCTATTCGGCCGAGGAGTACCTGCGCGGCTACCCGGGCGACGAGTTTGTAGATATGCTCACCCTCGACTGGTATGGTCAGGGCGACGACTTTGTGCGCGACGCGGGCGCGGCCTTGTCGTTTGTCGGCGAGCTGGCGACGCAGAAGGGCAAGCCCTTTGCGCTGAGCGAGTGCGGCCCGCTGTCGCCCGGGCTGACGGAGATGCTGTCGGGCACCCGGTGCTCGTATCTCCTCACGTGGCGCCATGCTCCCGTCAGGGGACGCCGCCGCGCATGGGGACGTGAACAGCACGAGCAGAACCTCCGGCAGATGAAGGAGCATCCCGGATTCCTGTTCCTTGAAGATATTAAATAATTCCTAATTCCTAACCAGCGCCGCAGGCGCTATAATCCTCTTACATCAATGAAAACATCAACCAAGAAAACGTCCGTGGCGCTGCTGGTGGCGACGCTGACACTCGCTCCACTGGGGGCTAACGCCCAGAAGTGGGAAGGCATGGGACGTACCCCGCAGATGGGGTGGAACACGTGGAACAAGTTCGCCGGACGCATCAACGAGAAGCTCATCCGCGAGACGGCCGACGCCATGGTCAGCGAAGGGCTGCTCGATGCCGGCTACGTCTATCTGAACATGGACGACTGCTGGCACGGCCAGCGCAATGCCGACGGCTTCATCACCGAGAACAAAGAGAAATTCCCCTCGGGGCTGAAGGCTGTGTCGGACTATGTCCACTCGAAAGGCCTCCTGTTCGGCATCTATTCCGATGCCGGGCGTAAGACGTGCGGCGGCTATCCGGGCTCGTTCGGACATGAGTATCAGGACGCCATCCAGTATGCCCGCTGGGGAGTCGATTACCTGAAGTACGACTGGTGCGAGACGGAGGACATCAATCCCCGCGGTGCCTACGGACTGATGCGCGATGCGCTGAGGGCTGCCGGACGGCCCATCTTCTTCAGCATGTGCGAATGGGGACAGAGCAAGCCCTGGACGTGGGCGGCCGAGGTGGGCCACTCGTGGCGTACGACGGGCGACATCAGCGCCATCTTCGACGGTAAGGGCCTCCGTTCGTGGGAGAACAGTGTCATGACCATCCTGGAGCAGAACGTGAGGCTGCGCAAGTATGCCGGCCCCGGCCATTGGAACGACCCCGATATGCTGGAGGTGGGCAACGGCATGACCGTGAACGAGGATCGCGCCCACTTCACCCTCTGGTGCATGATGGCCGCCCCGCTCATCCTGGGTAACGACATCACCAACATGACGCAGGAGACGCGCGACATCATTCTCAACCGCGACGTCATCGCCATCGACCAGGACACACTGGGCGTGCAGGGCCTCCGGCTGAAGGAGGAGGGCGGCCTGCAGTATTGGTTCAAGCCTCTGGCAGGAGGCGACTGGGCATTCTGTCTCTTCAACCGCGGCACCGAGCCCGTCAGCCAGACCATCGACTGGCAGACGCTCTGCTTCACAGACGAGGAGGTGTCGGGCCTCTCCACGGCGTTCGACACCACCGTCTATACGCTGCGCAACCTCTGGGAGAAACCTTCCAAGAAGAAAGCCAAAGCGGTCACCACCAAGAAACCGCTCGCCGTCACCGTCCCCGGACGCGATGTGCTGCTCTTCCGCCTGACACCGGTGAAGAAATAAAATAATAGTCTGAAAAAACCGGCAATTAAACTCTATATGACAATGAAAACAAGAAGTCTTTTAATGGTTTACCCTCTGGCGCTTGTTCTCTTTCTGTTGGCGTGTGGCGTGACGCCTGTGGCGGCTGCCGACGTGCAGACCGTGCGCCTCAGTGCTGCCGACGGTGGCGGGCTGTTCGAGGGCATCGGTGCCGTCAACGGCGGCGGCGCCACGGCAGTGCTCCTCAAGGATTATCCCGAGCCGCAGCGCTCGCAAATCATGGACCTCGTGTTCCGACCCATGTTCGGCGCCAGCGTCAGCACCATGCTCACGGAGATTCCCGGCGACGGCAACAGCACACAGGGCTCCATGCCCAGCCACAGCCACCAGCGGGGCGACTTCGATGCCTGGCGCGGATACACTTGGTGGGTGCTGCGCGAGGCCATGGCCCGCAACCCGCAGCTGACGCTCGACGCCACCGGCTGGAGCGCACCGGCATGGGTGGGCAACTTCTGGAGCCAGGATATGGCAGACTATTACGTCAGCTGGCTGCAGGCCCTGCGCCACGTCCACGGACTGGAGCTCGACGCCATCGGCTGCCACAACGAGAAGGGCTACAACTACGACTTCGCCAAGGCCCTGCGCCGCACAATGGACGAGAACGGCTTCGCCGACGTCCGCCTGCATGCCTTCGACAACTGGGGAGGCAGCAAGCTGGAGTTCCTCGACGAGATGCTGCGCGACTCGGCCCTTGCCGCCGCCATCGACATCATCAGCGCACACACCTATAGCGAAATACCCGTCACCCACGAGCAGCACGAGAAAATCCGCCAGTTGGGCAAGCCGCTCTGGAACAGCGAGGAACACATCTACCGTCCGGGCTTCGACTGCCTGATAACCATCGTCAAGTGCTTCAACGAAAACTACGTCGTCAGCGGAGCCACGAAGGTGGTCAACTGGTACGACATTGCCGGCGTCTATCCGCTGGAGCCCTACAGCCACGACCCCGCCATGCTGCTGGCACGCGAGCCGTGGAGCGGACACTATGCCGTCCGCGAAGCCCTCTGGGGATATGCCCACTATGGGCAGTTCACCCGCCTGGGCTGGCACTATGTCGATGGCGGCTGCACGCTGCTCGACGGCGGAGGCAGCATGGCCACCCTGCGCGACCCTGCCACGGGCGACTACAGCATCGTCATCGAGACCAAGGACGCCAAGGCTCCGCAGGCTGTCGCCGTCAAGGTGAGCACGAAGGGCAGAAACGGCGTAAGGGGGCTGTCGGGCGGCAACCTCTGCGTGTGGCGCAGCACCAAGGACGAGCAGTTCGTCCGCCTTGCCGACATCACGCCCCGCGGCGGCAGCTTCACGCTGACGCTCGAGCCCGGCGCCGTCTATTCCCTCTCCACCACCTCGGGCCAGCAGAAGGGCTCGTTCAGCGACATCCCCGCCCCGGCACCCTTCCCCCTGCCTTACGAGGACGACTTCGACGGCTACCGCCCTGCTGCGGCATGGGGCTACCTGCCGCACTACACCGCCGACCTCATCGGAGCCTTCGAGCTGACGCCACGTCCCGACGGCAAGGGGCAGTGCATCCGCCAGACAGTGGGCGAGCACACCCTCAGCTGGGCTCCCGAATGGCACCACTATACCATCCTCGGCGACTCGGCATGGACGGACTATGAGGTGAGCGCCGACGTATGGCTCAATCCCGGCGACGAGGCTGCCGTCATGGGCCGTCTCTGCGACGTGGGTTCGGGCTACGGCATCTGGGCCAAGGGCTACTACGTGAAGCTCGACGACCGGGGCCGCGTCTCGCTCGTCGTCAGCCGCGGCAAGCTGGACAAACGCGAACTCATCGGCGATGCCGAGCAGCAGGCACTCATCCGCGCACGTCGCGACAGGGAACGGGGCGGCGAGCATCTCCTCGCAGCCGATACCCTCGACGGCATTGCTCCCTGCCAGTGGCACAGGCTCTCCCTACGCTTCGAGGGGGAGGTGATAAAAGGCTGCGTTGACGGCAAGGAAGTCGTCAGTGCCCACTCGCCCCAGTACCCGAAGGGCATGGCGGGGCTGATGGCTCCGTTAAAGGGAAAGGGCGTCTGCACCCCCTACTTCGACAACCTCCGCATCGTGCCCCTCGGCCGTACCCGTGCCACTGCACCCCTCCCGAAGGCCGATGTCCGACCGCTCTATTCACGTTAGATATACATAGACTATTGACCATAGACTATATCCCACATGCATTTTCGTTTTTCCATCTTCCAGCTTCTTCCATCTTCCATCTTCAGTTTTTCCATTGCCCTTCTTGCCCTCTGCCTGACAGCTGCCGCAGCCCAGGCCGACAACGCTACCGACCAGACCGAGGTGATGGCATGGGGCAACCTGACCGGCATCCGCGTCGAGGGCGAACTGATGGACTTCGAGACCACGCTGGTGGTGGGCGGCAGCCATAGCGGACGCGAACGATACACCTACAGGTACGAGAGTCAGGACGATGTGCGGCAGGTGTCCAGCACTATCGAGCGCGTCCGCTTCGTCGAGCGCGTCACCGACACGGCGCAGGGCCGCTGCCACATCAGCCTGCAGCTCACCAGCGACACCACGCTCGACGTCCCCGCCGGGCTGTGCCTCCACCTGGACGCAGAAAAGTACGCCACTGCTTCCATCAAAACAACCTCACGCAAACTATCCGTCCGCCTTACGGATGCGGGTGCTGTCGTCCGGGAGATTCAGATGAACTTTTCGCGTCCTGTCAAGCTGTCTCAGTCGCGCGGGAACGACGGGATAATCATCACCGTCCCCGTGATGGCCACGCTCAGGAAGGGTGCGGCAGCTTCGCTGGATATAGACGTGACGGCCACAGGACGCATCGACCACACGGATGCTGTCGTCCATGTCGAGGCCAGCCGTCCGGGGCGCTCCTTTCTGGGCATGGGCGGCAACTTCCGCCTCCAGAACCCCGCCACCGACCCCGCCGTCATCGACTACTGTCTCCGCAACATCCGCGTAGCCTATGGTCGTGTGGAGATGCCGTGGCGGCAGTGGCATCCCGATGAGAATGCACCGCTCCTCCATGCGAAACCGGAGGAGCTGCCTCCGCACGTCCGACAGAGCATGGAGATGGCGCAGCGGCTGGCAGCGCAGGGCATGCCCGTCATTGTCAGCTGTTGGTTCCCGCCTGCCTGGGCCATCGACAACACCTCGCCGCGCCGCGGACGCTGGCAGGGCGTGGCCGCTCACAGGCTCGACCACGCCAAGCAGCAGCGCATTGTCGCCTCGCTGACCGACTACCTGGTCTATCTCAAGGAGCACTACGGCGTCGAGGCCGCCCTCTTCTCCTTCAACGAGTCTGACCTTGGCATCGACGTCATCCATACCCCCGACGAACATGCGGCGTTCATCAAGGACATGGGCCGCGAGATGCGCCGCCGCGGGCTGGCCACGAAGATGCTGCTGGGCGACACGTCCGATGCCACGCCCACCCGCTTCATCGTTCCCGCCCTGAACGACCCCGCCGCCCATCCCTTCATCGGCGCCGTCTCCTTCCACTCGTGGCGGGGTTGCGACGATGCCACCCTCCGCGTCTGGGCCGATGCTGCCGCGCAGCTTGGCGTGCCCCTGCTGGTGGGCGAGGGCAGCACCGATGCCGCCGCTTGGCGCTATCCGCAGATTTTTAGGGAATCGACCTTCGCGCTCTACGAGATAAACCTCTACGTCCGCATGTGCAATGTCTGCCAGCCGCAGTCCATCCTCCAGTGGCAGCTCACGGCCGACTACTCGCTCCTCTTGGGCGGCGGCGTCTTCGGCACCAGCGGCGAGCTCACCCCCACACAGCGGTTCTGGAACATCCGGCAGCTGGCTTCCACACCCGAGGGCAGCTTCGCCCTGCCCGTGAGCAGCAGCAAGGCCACGCTCAACTGCGCCGCCTTCGGCAATCTGGCCAGGGGGGAGTACTGCGTTCACATGGTCAACAACGGTGCAGCCTGCAACGCCCTCATCGAAGGCCTCCCACAAGGATTCCGCGCGGCAAAGGTGCTGGTGACGAATGCCGAGGACGGCATGAAGGAAACGGTACTCACTCCAGCGGCGGACGGGAAACTCTCCCTGTCGTTGCCTCCTGTCAGTTTTGTAACCCTGATATTGACCGTTTTTTAATGAAGAATGAAAAATGAAGAATGAAGAATAAATAGCTTTGCAATCGGAACATTGCATACGGGACATTTTATTTTTCATTTTTCATTCTCCATTTTTCATTTTTCATTAAAATGCCCTATCTTTGTCCCCGTAAACTCTAAACGGAAAAAGATTATGGCAAAGCGTATTCTCTCCCTGTTGCTCTTGCTTTCGGCGGTGCGGGGGCTTCATGCCTTCACCGACGGCAGCCAGTATGGCCTTTCGCTGGACGGAAAGTCCTTCCTCTTCGTCGAAAACGCTGCTCTGACGGACGGCACGGCTGTCGTCATCTGGCCCGACACCAAGGTGGCGGCACAGCGCTGGGTGCTGGAGGTGGGCGACGACGGGTTCTCCTTCCTCAACATCCACTCCGGCAAATACTTGACGCCCTACGGCGTGCGCAAGTCCGGCACACGCGTCGCCCAGCGCAACGCCTCGCTCTCCCAGCGGCAGTGGACGCTCACACCCGTCGAAGGCACCGACGATACCTATCTCATCAGTCTCTTCACGAGCACCTACGGCACAGTCCTCCTCAGCGCTACCGGCAGAGAGCAGGGGGCGAGCCTGAAGCTCGTCTCCGAAGACGAGGCCGAACCGGCCCTGACGCACTGGAAGGTGCTGGAAATGAACGATGCCGCTGTCGCTTTCGACGAGCAGGTAAGGGACGAGATGGTTGAGGGCTTCATGAAGCAGTACTACCGCAACGCCTCCACCGGCCATTTGCTCGGACGCGGCGGATGGTGGGGCGACGCTGAGATGTTCGAGACCATCCTCGACCTCTTCGAGACCACCGGCGACACCCGCTACAAAACCTATTTCGACGAACTCTGCCGCAACTTCATCTCCCGCAACGGCTCCAACTGGAGAGGCAACACCTACAACGACGACATCTCGTGGATGGTGCTCGCCTGCATCAGGGCATACAAGTTCTTCGGCTCGGCTAACTATCGTTCCTACGCCAAGACGAACTTCGACCTCATGTACAAGCGTGCGCAAGTCTATCCCGAAGGCATGCTCCGCTGGTGCGAGGGCAAGGACGGCACCAACTCATGCATCAATGGCCCCGCCATAGTGGCGGCCTGCTACCTCTTTGAGATGCTGGGCGACTCCTCTTACCTCGACAAGGCTAAGGCGACCTACGCCGGACAGCGTGCCCACCTGTTCGTTCCCTCCAGCGGACGGGTATATGACAGCGGGCAGTGGTCGGGAAACACCTTCAAGGTGGGCAACGACTGGAGTTCAACCTACAACCAGGGCACCATGCTGGGCGCTGCCGTCAAACTTTGGCACATCACCGGCGACGACCAGTACCTGCGCGATGCGAAGAACATCTATCAGTGGACATACCTGAACCTGGCCGACAACACCAGCCGCGTCATCAAGGTCTGCCAGGTCGTCGATGGTGACCTCTGCGGCTTCAAGGGCATCTTCATGCGCTACGCCCGCCTCTTTGCCGAAGAGACCGACCGCCCCGATGTGCTGGAGTGGATAGCCAAGAACGCCTTCTACGCCTATCAGAACCGCAACTCGAAGGGCGTCACGTGGTCGAAGTGGCTGACAAAGACGGCAGAAAACCTGCGGGATGGCGACACGGACGTCACGAACGACCCCTTCGGCGCCTCTACGGCTGTCTCGGCAGCGGCTAACGCGCACGCGGGCGCGATATATTATAAGGACGCCTTCAGTCCCATCAGTGTGAAGGACTTCAACGAGCTCCAGTTCATGCAGCTGACCGCTGATGCCACCGAAGCCGACGGCCCTTTCACCACCTATGCCTCCAAGGAAGGAGCCTACGTCTGTTTCAAGAACGTGCAGTTTGCCGAGCGCGAGGCTACGCTGGCTTCGCTACGCGTCAAGGCGGCCAGCACCTCTTCGCGTGTGGCCGTCTATCTCGACCGCCTCGCTCCTGACTGCCTGGTGGCCACGAGCGACGCATTGCCCGAAGGGTGGAGCACTGTCACCCTCCCCATCCCCCCCACGGCGGGCACCCATGCCGTCTATCTCGTCATGCCCGCGTCAGGCAAGGTCGCCTTCCACTCCGTGTGGTTTGGCGACGCCGCGCGCATAGCCCCCGCCGTCGAGGCCGTTGCAGCCCCCGCTGCCTTCGACCTCAGTGGCCGCATGGTGGAGGGAGGGCAGAAAGGCATCCACATCGTGGACGGGCGCAAGGTTCTCGTCCGCTAACCTCTAACCCTTCGGCCCGACGAAACGTTCCAAAGTCCAGCTTGAAACGTTTCGTCAGCGTTTTTCAAACGTTTCGTTTTGCGGTAATCGCTCCTTTCTCCGTCACAGAAGGGCCTTTCCCTGCGTGGAAAGGCCCTTTCCTCACCACGAAAGGCCCTTTCTGCCCGTTTTTCGTCCTTTTTTCGCTTTTTTTTGAAAAAACCTGCAAAAAGATTTGGTGGTAAGGAAAAGTCGGCGTACCTTT
>Ga0208297_1000317_pt1 | contig 114693 bp, 110 predicted proteins | sample LMS_cellobiose_e_FD_187367 | JGI IMG/M metagenome (GOLD analysis project Ga0208297, IMG submission 187367) | Rumen-fistulated moose microbial communities from Alaska, USA - LMS_cellobiose_enrichment (SPAdes) (version 2) | ecosystem: Host-associated > Mammals > Digestive system > Stomach >...
TCTTTCCAACGATGTTTTGTCTTAATCAGACCCGATGGGCCATCCTTCTGATACTTAAGCCACAACACCTCAAGGTCTTTATGGCTTATAGCATGGTGTTTACAGATATAGTCTATGCTATATCCTCTCTCGATCATCCTGACATACCTGAGACGATCGTCATAAGTGTTTTGTTTTTTGTTCATATGAACCTCGAAAGTTTTTTGTCCAACTTTCGGGGTTCATATCAGTTCTGGCGGTCCTTTAATATAGCGGAGAGGTTTGATGCGGCCCACTGTACAAGGTCATTGAGCAGCGGTGTGAGCGTGCGGGCCCTGGGGGTGAGCTGGTACTCTACACGGGGCGGCACCTCGGCATAGGCTATGCGGGAGACAAAACCATCGGCCTCAAGGTCACGCAGGGTGCGGGTGAGCATTTTCTGCGATATGTCCGGGATGGCGGTCTGGATGTCTTTGAAACGCATGGGAGCAGGTGCGGGCTCAAGGGTGAGCAGTATGAGTATGCTCCAGCGGTCACCTATGCGTGCTATCACGTTACGGATGGGGCACTGCGGAAAGTGTGGATCCAGTATCTTGTCTTTTATCTCCATAATCAGTCTATTTTAAGGATAATCTTACCACCGGCACCTCCCTGTTCAAGCAGTGTATGGGCCTGGGCTATTTCATCAAGGGTGAATACTTTACTATATAACGGACGGATGCGGGCCTGTAGTATGAGCGCAAAGAGGTTGTCTATAGTGTGCTGCGTGGGGAAGTTGGAGAAAAAACCCGTAAGGAAGACACCGTTGGGGATATATTTAATGGGGTCAAAACGGTCCACAGTGAATACGTTACCCAGTATGCCGGTGCTGCACACGTAGCCGGGACGGCTTACGGTAAAGAGCGAGTCACGCAAGGTCTTGGGACCGATGAGTTCAAGTACCTTGTTGGGAGTTACGGGCAGCTGACGCTGGCTTATTTGCTCATCATCAATGATGCAGTAATCTGCTCCGATGGACTGTAGTTTTTGAAACGATGACTCACGGCGGGCGGCTGCAATGACAGTGGCTCCAATGGCATGGGCAAGCTGGATGGCCGCCTGCCCTACTGTGCTGGTGGCCCCGCGCACCAGCAGGACATCGGCATGATTAAGAAGGAGGCACTCAGTGAGTGAACCGTAGGCTGTGTAATAGGTCTCCGGCACGGCGGCCAGCGATATCCAGTCAAGGTCTGTGTTTACCTTGAAGACGTTTGATGCGGGAAGCAGGGCATACTCCTGATAACTGCCGTTGAAGGAGCGGCCCATGCCGCCCATGAGGGCAATGACACGGTCACCTTCATGCAGTGCCGAGTCTGACGGATCAACCACCTGCCCCACGCACTCAATGCCTGGCACAACCGGGGTGTTGATGTAGTCATTGTCTGCCTCAAACATACGGAGCAGCGCCTCACTGTGGTTGAGGCCGGCAGCATGCACCTTGATGAGCACCCAGCCGGGTTTGACCTGCGGCACGGGTAATTGGGAAACCTGCAAATCTGAGGCTTTGCAGCAGCCATTCAATACTATTGCTCGCATAATACAGTACCTGTTTCTTTCCAGCACTGGGGGTCTGGGGCGTAGAAGTTATGTGTATAGCCGTATGCTACGGCAGGACAGCCGCGGCAGAAGCGGAGGAGTTCACAATGGCGGCATTTCTCAAAGCGTTCATGCTGACGGTACCGCTCCATCTTTTGACCGTGATACACTTCAAACATCTCTTCATTTACAGTACCGACGTAACTGTCAAAACGGCGGCAGGCCATGAGACGGCCATCGGCAGAGATGGTAAAATGGCAGTTGCCGCAGTTGCAGCCGTCATAGATGGTATCAGCATCAAGGCCCTGAGGTATCTTGAACAGACCTTTCTCATAAAGAAATAGTGTCCAGAGGTGATCCTTAAGGTTGAAAGTGGTCTCACAGTCCTTATATTGCTCAAATTTTGCCCAACACGTTCCAAGGAAGTCACGATACCGGGACGGCTCTATGTGCCATGTTTCCATGTGAGCCTTATCCCGGCTGGTGGGACAATAACGGCCGAAGGCAAAGATATCTGCCTTATGTTCAACGATTACATCAATAAGTTCCGGAATATCATCGATATTGGAGGCTGAGACGGTGGTCATTATGGCACAGTGCATGCCACTGTTTCTGATAGTAGCAATTGATTCCAACGTGCGGTCAAAGGAGCCCGGCTTGCGGAAACGGTCATGTGTATGACGCAATCCATCGAGCGACAACTGATATTTGCGGCAGCCAAGAGCCTTCATCCTGGTACAGACCCGGTCTGTGAGGTGGAAAGGGTTGCCCATGATGGTGAAGGGGATTCCGTGAGAGTGGATGAGTTCCAGAAAATCCCAGAAACGGCTGTGCAGTATGGGGTCGCCGCCGGTTATATAGAGGTACGGCAGGCGGTGCATACGCCGGGCCATACGCTCAACGTTATCAAGCACTGACACCATTGTGTCCCAAGGCATCTCTATGAGTTGAGGATGATTCTCAGAAAAGATGTAACAGTGCTTGCAACGCTGATCGCACTCATCAGTAATATGCCACTGGAAAGCGAAATAGTCCATTTTACTTCTTGTCACCCGAACCGCAGGCGCTACCGCAGGCAGCGGGCTTATCCTGAGCGGGTTTATCGCCTGATCCGCAGGCACTGCCGCAAGCTGCAGGTTTATCTACTGTGTTGATGAGTCCCTGTGCACTGTGTGCAAAAGCATAATCCATTCTTTTCATTTCTGTGATGGTTTAAGGTTAGACGTAATAGTTACTTTTTTGCTGTAACTGCAACAAAGATTCCTATTATAATTGGAATGACAATGAAGGGACAACGATGTCAGTTAGTTTCTATTGGTAACTATTGCTGATAATGAAGGAATTGAGCATTGATTACTTATGGTTATTTAACGAGTGTGACACCAGGTGCTGTGACAATTGTGATAATGATTTTTCTTTGCTCCCGCAAACAAGGACTGAGAAGGCTGGTAGTGATATTGTATGAGTGGTGTTATGGGATTTTGTGTAATTTTGTCTCTGTAAACCGGACTTTATATGTCTAAAGACAAGAATCTCATAGCAATATTATTTGCAATACTTGCTGCCGCCCTGTATGCCGTCAGTACACCTGTTTCAAAGATGATGCTCCAGACAGTTGCGCCAACAATGGTGGCTGCATTCCTGTATCTTGGTGCAGGAATCGGCATGGGAGCCATGATGCTTGTACGTAGCGGAAGGCACAGGACAACTGAGGAACAGCTTCATAGAAGTGACATACCATACGCTGTGGCTATGGTTGTGCTTGACATTGCAGCTCCTATACTGATGATGTATGGTCTGAAAACCTGCTCAGCATCCAAGATGACACAGGGAACTGATCCTTCTGTGTTTGTGTCTGTTAATTACACTTTAAAACTGCCGTTCTGATACGGTTCCAGATATCCCCTACTCCATGAGCTACCTAAGAATTATGGAGTAAAGGTATTTCTATCACAGCGCCCGGCGGAAATTGCTGGGCGTTGTATGCATCACCCTTTTCATGTAGCGCGTGAGCGCGGGGGCGGAGGAGAAATGCATCTGGTCCACGATGTCCGTGATGGTGAGACGCTGGTCCGAGAGCAGCTTCTGAAGTTCGTGGGAGGCGTAGCCGTCAATCCAGTCGCCTGCAGGACGGCCGGTTATGGACTTGCTGATTTCGGAGAGATATTTGGGTGCAAGGCCCAGCTCCCGGGCATACCAGGCCACCTCGCGCCGAATGCGGCAATTCTCCTGAACGGACATCAGGAAGCGGAGGAAATGGCGTGAAGTGATGTCTTCTATCTGAGATTTCTCAATCTCCCGGGAATAGATGTTCCACATATCATAAAGCAGGATGCGTAGCAAAGAGCCGACGATTTCCTCACTGAACAGGGTCTTGGGGGAACGGATGCGCTGGTAGAACTGCTTGAAGTCTGTGCCTATGATGTCCAGTTGGTCCGAATCGAGACGGAAGACCGGATGCTCCTTGATATACATATAGCCCTTGGTGGCCCAGACCATCTCCGGATTGTGGCGCCCCAGGAAAGGATTGGAGATCATCAGCATATCCGCATCGAAATCTTCAGAGCAGGAGATACCGGTAAAATTGGTTGTCATCTGCCAGATGAGGAGGTCTCCGGCAATCACGACAAAGGATTTTCCATTGCAGAGGAACGACATGAGTCCACCCCTGCAGAGCAGATGCACGTGATAATCCGTGTGGAAGGGCTCGGGACGGACAAAATCGATAAGAGTGTTATATATCAGGTAGTCTTGCATTGTTTTGAGAGCCTATCAGAGGCAAATATACGTATTTTTTTCAAAACAGAAAAATGGGTAAATCATCCCGCATTCAGGGTAACAATCTACCATAGAAAGGCACATACCTTTGCATCAGAAACAAATACAAAACAAAACAGTTAATGGAATACAGGAAAGGATACGTTTACGATCTGATGGACCAAGGTGGTCCAACGGATGTAAAGGAACCGTACTTTATGGAAGCGGTCCAGGAGATGATGCGGGCACGTAAGCTATGCGCCATTGCCAACGCCAAGATGCCGGACGACGATAGTTATGTCCAGGACCTTGAGCAGCTGTTTGGACGCAGACTGGATGATGTGCGCATACTTACTCCGTTCATTTGCGATTTTGGCAACCGGGTTACCTTTGGCAAGAACGTCTTTATAAACCATTCAGCCATACTGAGCGCATCGGGGGGAATTGAGTTTGAGGATGGCGTAGCGGTAGCACCGGGAGTGCGCATAGCCACCATCAACCACGATTTTAACGAGCGTCATACCAAGTATACTTACGGAAAGGTTACTATTGGCAAGAATGCCTGGATCGGGATGAACGTGACCATCTGCCCGGGCGTGAGGATTGGCAAGTATGCAGTTGTGGCTGCAGGAGCCGTTGTGACGAAAGATATCCCAGACTATGCCGTGGCAGGCGGAGTTCCAGCCAAGATTATCAAGATGCAGAACCCTGAAGAGCAGAAGGAGTAACAATGAAGACTATTATTACCCTTGCAGCCTTGCTCGTCGCAGTATGCTGCCATGCACAGATTCCCAACAATCCGGAGACTCCGGAAAACAACCCTATAGTAATTAATCATAACACATTACTCCCTATGAATCAGACAACCATCACCCTCAACAACGGCGCAGTTATCCCACAGTTTGGACTCGGCGTCTATTCCATCCCCGCAGGCGATACAACCTACATCAGCGTCCTCTCTGCCCTCAAAGCCGGCTACCGTCACATAGATACAGCACACGCTTACCAGAACGAGCGCAGCGTAGGACAGGCCATCAAGGACAGCGGCATACCCCGCAATGAGATATGGGTCACTTCCAAGCTCTGGCCCAACGAGTATGGCGAAGGCGTAACACTCAAGCAACTGGATAAGATGTTAGCACGACTTGGACTGGAATACATTGACCTTGTGTACCTGCACCAGCCGCTGGGTGACTATAACGGCGCTTGGAAGGAACTGGAGAAAGCCCTTGAGATGGGAAAGGTCCGCGCAATCGGCATCAGTAACTTTGATTTCAACGACGAACTCTTTGAGTCCATCGTTGTCCCCGCCAAGGTCAAGCCCCAGATGTTCCAGATAGAGTGCCACCCGTATGCACAGCGCGAGCATTGGCAGGAAATGGCCAAGAAGTACAACATCCAGATTGAATGCTGGTTCCCGCTGGGAGGTCGTGACAGCCACGGTGAGATTCTACGGGATCCTGTAATCAACGAGATAGCCAAAGCGCATGGCAAGTCCGCAGCCCAGGTTATCATCCGCTGGCACCTGCAGAAGGGATTCTGTGTGATTCCCGGCACTTCCAATCCGGCATATATCCAGGAGAACATAGAGTCATTCAGTTTTACGCTCTCCGATGACGAGATGAAGCGGATAGCCGCCCTGAACAAGGAGAAACGCTATTTCAACATGTCCTACGAGCAGATAAAGGCATGGATGGGTGATTACAAACTTTGGGATTAATCAGCTAAACTAGTTATATGAAACTATCAGTCAAATCATTTCTGACAGTCCTGCTTGCGGTGCTCGCAAGTGATGTTTACCTTCTTCAAGGACCATGACCTTTCAGGGAAAAACGTAATCCCGTTCACCACCCATGAAGGTAGCGGGCTGGCATCAACCGTTAAGGATGTAAAGAAAGCTTGGCCAAAGGCTACGGTGAAAGACGGGTTCGCTATCTACGGCCACGAAATACGCACCGGCAGAGCCAAAGTGGAGAAGTGGCTGAAGGGATTAGGCTGGTGACACTGGGAACTGTATGAGTGGGTCGTTTAATAATGCGTCGAAACAAAAAGAGGAGCCATCAAAGCTCCTCTTTCCGTTCACTGATGCAATATCAGCGTTTGTCCTGTATGCCGAAGCGGATCCACTGCTCTGGTGAGTAATGGTTCTTGATGAGCCTGCGGTACATCATAGCCTTCTCCTTGACGGCATCAAGGGCGGCATTGGCTGCGATGAGTTTCCTGCTCACTTCAAGGCGCATGGCATCGACTTCCTTGATACGGGCGATGGCGGCCTGTGCATCATCCTTAAGGCGGTCAAGTTCTGATTCTACTACTCCGTAACGGCTCACTTCAGAGTAATGCTTCTTTAGGCCCTCAGAGAGACTTATGGCCTTCTGGGCATTCTCTTCAAATACTTTAGACATAGTTTTTTGATTGTTTGATAAGACAAGGACCTACGGGGTTGCCGGGTGCTCTCCCCGCCCCAGGGTCCATAGCAAAAATAGGATTTTTTTCTTCAAGCTGTGACCTGAATTATCAACTTTTAGCAAGGATTGGCGGCCGACCATATTGCGATGATCATACGGTCTTAAAGTGAACATGTACAGCAACCGTATTCAGCGTGTTGTCACGATGGATGACCTTTTCTAACCTTTAAGTCGTATTTTTGCGGTATCCATATAATCCATGATAGTATTATCCAGGGATGAACCATCCGAATCAAAGAATAAATGATAAGCTGAATTATTCTGATTTGTACTGGTACTTTTTATCCTTTGGCCGATAGCGCAACAACAGCGGTTACCCGGTTGGTCAATCCCGGAACTAACAGCAACCCCAACATCCGCCCAATAACCCCCTACTCACTTCCAACACGCCACATGCAGCCGGACAGAACTGTGCCCGACTTGGATGACGGTTGTACAATGGCGGATGACACTATACCACAGTTAGCCGGACGGCTGCTTGTGAGGCTACTCCTGAATGGATGATTTGGTGTGATGGGAACGGTGTGTCTTGGGGCGATGGCGGGTGTGCCGTCCAGGACAAAAAGAGAAGAGGCACAATCATTTGTACCTCTTCTGACATCTAATACCTATTACAAATCTTTTAATCTATATGCAGCCTACTCTATGATGTACTTGCCTTGGTAGGACTGGCCATCTGAGAGGGTTAGTTTGAGGTAATACTCTCCGGAGTCTGACGATGCGGCGATACTGAGGGTATTACCACTGGCGGTACCTGTCCAGACCAGATTGTCATAGCTCCGGATGACGTAGGCGTTGATGTAGATGATGCTGGAGTCGGCATCGATGGACACTACCCCATCTTGATGGTAGCAGTGCGGGAGCTGTGCGGTGCTGCGGGGGCCGGGATTGGGGAATGGATTGGGTGCCGGTGTGATGGGAATGGGCTCATCGGGGACGAGACGCGGACGGGAGCCTCCGAGAGGTATGCCTATGGGCTCATCGGAACCGGGCTGGAAACCACCTCCGCTACCCTGAGCGAATGTGTTGATTGATAAACTGGGCATGAGAGCCAATGCGATCACTAAGAGTTTTTTCATGTTCTTTTTCATGATAGTTATGGTTTTAGATTAACAGTACAAATGTAACACTTCTTGGGAAAGTGTGCAAATTTTAGTTATCCTGATCTCTACTATCTAATACAGGAAAACCAAATGGGAGAGCATTATTTATTTAGTTTTTCAGAATGGCAGATCTCTACCGTATGATATATCAGATTCGCTTATCACACGGATATCATCATCCTGGAAGAGTTTTGCCTGTTTCTGGAGTTTATCTAAGTAGTAATCCCTGCGACTATACTCATTGAGTTCCTCACGACGGGCTTTACTCATCTTAAGGAAGTCTTCTTCTTGGTCAATGCCGAGGAACCGACGACCTAACAATGTTGAAGCAATGCCAGTTGTGCTGCTGCCGGTGAATGGGTCCAGAATCCAGGCACCGGGTTTAGTTGATGCCTGAATGATTCTTGAGAGAACACAAAGAGGTTTCTGTGTTGGATGCTTACCGCACGATTTCTCCCAACGAGCAATTGCAGGAAGTGTCCATACATCACGCATCTGTGTACCTCCATTAATCTCTCTCATAAGCTCATAATTAAAATAGTGTCCTTTCTTTTGACTTTTACGAGCCCACAGAATATACTCTGCTGAGTATGTAAAATAACGGCAAGAGAGATTTGGTGGCGGATTTGTCTTAACCCAAGTGATGCAGTTTAGAATTTTGAAACCAAGCTCACTTAAGCATCTTGCCACTGAAAATATATTGTGATATGTACCGCTGACCCAAATAGTGCCATTGTCTCTAAGATGATTACGGCAAGCCTGAAGCCATGTTTTATCAAACTGATAATCTTCCTCAAATCCATGTGACTTATCCCAATTACCCTTGTTAACCGATACTTGTTTGCCACTCTGGACACTTATACCATCATTGGAAAGATGATATGGAGGATCTGCAAAAATCATGTCAAACTCAAAATCAAATGAGTTCAACAATTCAACACAATCCCCTTTGAGGAGTGTGAAGTCATGGTCTAGAGATTTATAATATGATGTGATACTCATCGCCCGCTAAATGATGCTGCAGAGACAATCTCAAAAATATTTCTATGGTCTTTCAACCTTTCCAAAAGATTACGGAACATGTATGCATCATTACGATTGGTCTTCTCCTGGACCATTAATAACTTTGCAATTAGAATCAGGAACTTGACGCTATACTCACCCTTACCTGCAAGCTTTGGATATTTTGCAGCCTCATTATTGACTTCAGAAAGTAAATGCTCTGTATTCAACATACTATCCCTTTCAGCTTCTGTTTTAAGGGGTGTAGTTTGTTCCCAGATTTCTAATAAATGAGATAATAATTGATCCGTTTCCAATGGCTCGCTATAGTGCTTAATTAACACATCAACGGCCCAATGAATATGCTTAGGAGTCCTTGTGCGGCTCCAATTACCATCTTCTTTTTGTCTATACTTAATTAAGATATCATACTCTGAAAGAGAACCCTGATAAATTCCCATCAAATATGTACCATTAATAGGGACAACAGCTAAAAGCTTGAAATTTTTCACTTCCATCGACGGAAGCTTATCATAATTGTTTTCCATAGCATTTATAATAGTTTGGATGATATAACGCCAGAATCTAGGTCTTTGATATTATAAAGATTCTCAAGAACGTCAAAGGTTTCCTTAAGATTATTTCTTGCTGAAGTCCAGCCCTGACCGTCTGTAATCCAGACAAATTTGAAGTCTTTGAGGTCCTTTGTTTCAAGAGCAATGGTCTTATAGCTACGTGCTGTCTCATTCAGCTTGGAGCCACCACTGGTATAGAAGTTTGTCTCAATACCATAAACCATTCCTGCACGTTTGATTACGAAATCAAAACGTTTCTCTGTGCCACCTTCATTTGATATGCTTGAAAGGTCTAGGCCCCACGCACGCTCTATCTCGCTGATATACATTTCTTTGAAATAATCAACGCCACGCTTAAGACCTGCTTTCTTGAGATAGCTTTCAACCAGGTCTTCCATAACATGGCCGCCACGGTTCTTGCGAGCATTGGAGTCTAATCCGGTCTCAACCCCAGTTACATAATCAACCAAGCTAAGTATGTGCTTATTCTGGATTAGGTCAAATAGACCGGTCTCACGCATAAAGACCACATAATCCTGAATAGGATAATTTGCCTTTCTGAAATTGAAGAAGTGATCACCATCAAAATCTGTGGTGAGTATGTCATATTCACGCTTTGCTATGAGAATGGGAATACATTTCAGTATCTCCGGATAACGTTTATACAGAGCAACAAAGTCTTCCTCAATATTCTGACTTCCTATCAGGGAGTTCATAATGTTGAGTTCAACCTTGATGCTATCAACATTACTGAATACCTTGGGAAAATCTGTGTAATATTTATATCCGGCGATAGCAGGTCTAAAACCTGCCAACCAAGCATCAAAATCTCTCATAATTATATGTTAGCAAGGTTTGAAATCATTATTTCTGAAATACGGCCACGGCCATCAGGATTAGAGTTAATCATCCTGGAAGCGAAAACACGCTTGATAGAGAATTTCTGATATATCCTATCGAAGAACTTCTCTTCAGGATTTACTCCTGCTGGATCTGAGTTGCTGGCCACGAAGATTGATTTCTTCTTGGTTATTTCATTACAGAAATCCCTGAGACGAAGCTGCTCACTGTCATCAAATCCACCCTTAGTATATGAAGTGAATGAAGATGTTTCTGTAAGTGGCTTATATGGCGGATCCAGATAATAGATTGTATTCTTGCCGGCAAATTCCAATGTTTGGGCAAAATCACCGCATAGTATTTCTACTCTCTGAAGAACTCTTGAAACGGCTCTCAAATTATCTTCATCGCAGATGCGAGGATTTGCATATTTGCCATGAGGCACATTGAATTCTCCTTTTGAATTCACCCTGTATAGGCCATTAAAGCAAGTTCTATTAAGGAATATAAATAATGATGCTGACTCAACAGGTTTAAGTTGCTTTGTGTTGAACAACGCCCTTTTCTGCATAAAGTAGTTATTACGCTCTTCGGCAGAAAGAGGAATGTATTCAGACTGAAGCTTATTAAGTTCTGCTATAAGAGCGTCAACATTTGTCTTGATTACATTATATGTGCAAACAAGTTCAGGATTAACATCATTGATGATGGCACGTGTAATATTGGGGTATTCCTGGAGGATCCAGAACAAGACAGCACCACCACCCACAAAAGGCTCCACATAAGTAAGATTCTTACGGCGAGCTATATCCTTAGGAAGAGATTCTTTAACCTCATGTAAGAGCTGTGATTTGCCGCCTACCCACTTAATAAAAGGACGTGCAATTGTTGTATCTTGGAATAGTTTCATAGAAATATTGCAGTTTGCACAAAGGTATGAAAAACTAGGGGCTATTAAAAGATGTGGGCAAATACTTTTCAACACAAAAACAACAGAGTCTGTTCTGGTTTTAAAGTTCTAAAAAAAACTTGTAATTTAGCATCATATCAATTGTAATATGGAAAAAGGACTCATCATACAGAGGCTATCTTATATTAAATATCTATATATCAAGGGTGAAGAGCAATCACGCCAAGCTGAGGTTGTGGCAGGCTTTTCCATCCTTGCTTTCCATGATGCATTGGAAATGTTTCTTATGCTCGTGTATGAGTATCAAGATCCTGAAAAAGCAAAGAAATATAAGACCATAGATGATTATTTAGGCAGTATTACTGGTATTACAATGAAGGAATCTGCCAAGTCATTAAATGAATGTAGAAACAGTTTAAAACATCACGGACTATTACCAGCAAAAAAAGAAATAGAAAAACATAGAATTAATACACATTCATTTCTTAAGGAGAACGCCACGACACTATTAGAACTCGATTTTGATTCTATCTCTTTAATTGATCTTGTTTCCTTCGAGGAATGCAAAAAGCACTTAATTGAGGCACAAACAAAACGAGATGAAGGTAACTGGTTTGAGAGTATAGCAAACACAAGAAAAGCTTTTATTGCTTTGCTAGATGAGTTTGAACAAAGCAAGAAGTACTGGTATAACAGCATTTTCAATATTGGTATTAAGCCTAGAGATTCTTACAAGGAATTCCTTAGAGATAATTGCAAAAACAACAAGGTATGGTATGAAGCTTGGTTTAATGATGTAGATAAGACTATAAATGCCTTAAGAGATACTGTAAAGATCATATCCATAGGAATAGACTACAAGCAATATGCATTGTTTAATACAATAGCACCTGAAGTCTGGCGAATGTCTGATGGCTCATTAAATGTTAGAGAATCTGAAGACTATTTTAATGGTCGAATTAATGCTAACAAAGAACTATGTGACTTCTGCATAAACTTTATCATAGATAGTGCGATAAAGTTTAAAGAATCAGATTATGAGATTACTAGTCATTTTAAGAACCCATATGGGCCTACAAGCACAATTGAATTTTGATTTTAAAAAACCGATTAAATAATAGTTAGACACCGGAGTTGGCTAAGACTGAGGAGTTTGCCGTTTAGTGGTCCGGAGGGGCTCGGAGTAGCCCGGAGCAATCTACTCACGGGCACCTTTGTCCTTTCCGGCGGAGGACGCTGATACGCAGTAACTGAATATCGGCTTTTATCTGTATCTTTGCAACTGTAGTTACTAATTAAGTCCTTTTTAAGTATGAAGAAGTTTTGGAAGATTCTGATCATTTGCGTGGTGGCGCTGGGTGTTATGGCTGTAACGTGTCCGGGCAAGCAGCGTCATGTTGATGCGGGAGTTAAGTATATGAGCAAAGCGCTGCACAAGCAGGCAAAAACGATTGAGAAGACCTATAAGGAGCAGCATAATAATAAGGAGATGCCTGATAAAGGCAAACAAATGATGGCTCAACTGGAGGAATCTTTGATTAGCCAGATGAAACCTGCCGTGGAGAATGTCTTAGTGGTAAAGAACTATGTGCTTTTCAGCGTAGGACAAATGAAGAATGAGATTGATGGGGTCACGACTATGAGCGTGGGCTTTCTGGGTATGGTGTTCCCTAACAAGGAGGGGCTTAAGACTGATCTTAATTTGAACGGATTCTAAAAAATAATAGACAAGAATATGGCTAAAGACAGATTTGACATCAAGGAAAGGGAAGGCATGGGTCTGGCAACTCATGCTTATGTCATTGTAGACAAGGAGACCGGAGTTAATTACCTATATGTTCATTGCGGTTATGGCGGTGGCCTTACGCCACTCTTGGATAAGGAGGGGAAGCCTATTATTACACGGGTTGAGGGATATCAGAAATAGTTGATAGACTGACCTTGAGAATTAGATAAAAAAAAGAAGGACCGGTGAGCGGGAGTGTTCATCGGTCCTTCTTTTCTATAAATACGGTAATGATATAAATTACTATGATACCAATGGTATAGGCCAGCAGGTCTATCCAGAGGAAGCCTTGGCCGAGCAGCATGTGGCCGAGGAAGGTGGAACGGAGACGTACCAGCCAATCAAAGGACAGAATCTGGGAGAATTCAACCAGATATGATGTTATGAGCGCTACTACGGCCACTATTTTAAGTGGACGAAGGACCAGCACTATGCGCCAGCAGCAGAATACCATCATAGCCCACAGGGCATCGCCGCAGGCATCAGGAATGCCGTTGATGCGGCGGGAGAGTAAGCCGAGTGCTATCAGTGCTATTACGGCACTGGTGTACTGGAGGAGTTTCTTGGTGTGGGCTTTCATACTTTATTCAAATCTGTTTGACAAAGATATAAAATTATCCATCTGCAGTGAGCCGAGAAAGGACGAAGAGTGGCTGTGAGTATTTGTGGAGGGCGTAAGCGGAGACCCACGGAGGATCCCGTTAAGAACGGCACTTGTATGACGAAGGTTAGACACCGTAGGTGGCTAAGACTGAGGAGTTTGCCGTTTAGTGGTCCGGAGGGGCTCGGAGTAGCCCGGAGCAATCTACTCACGGGCACCTTTGTCCTTTCCGGCGAAGGTCCCTAATACGCAGTAACCTATCATCGGCCCCATCGGACAAAAAGAAAGGGACACCGGAAATGCCCCTTTTATTGTGCGCATGTGCCAACCTATTATTTGCGGAGGAGGACTTTCAGGAAGGACTCGGGCAGATAGACGTTGGTGAGGTCTCTGGCATCGGCAAAGAAGGGGGAGATTTCTTGGGCGGTGTAGCCGGCTATGCCGCAGCCTATGGGGGTTACGAGGAAGGTGTATTCTTGGTGCTGGCGGGCGAAGGCGATGAAACGGGCGACGGCTTGACGGGTGCTGGGGAGGCCTTCCATAGTGGGGATGGCGTAGCTTTGGCCTTGGAGGCCTTCACCGTTACCCCACTCTGCTCCAAAATGATCCAGGGCGAAGCGGGCGGCGCCACCTGCATGATGTCCAAAATGGTTGGAGCCGAAGACGAAGATCTGGCCGGGTTGGAGGGAACTGATGCGTTCGGGGGTGATTCGGTAGGCGGAGTCCATAAATTTCAATCAAATATCGGGGTACAAATTTACGATGTGTATGGACCAATAAAAACTAATTAAAGACCAATAGGGAATAAAGTTGCACAAGTGGCGGTTTTGTGTGTAAAAAAGGGCTCAGAATAGTTGCAAAAAGGCATTTTTAGTGTATATTTTTGTATAGGTCTTTTGATACTAGATATACTCTGATACCATGAAAACACTCTCTTCTGTTCCGTTTGGGGCGATGTCCGGCAGCGCGGGTGCGGTCACAGCCCGCAGCACTAGATTCGGAACTATTCTTTCCGGACATTGCCACCAATCGGGACGTGTCACTCCCAATCAGAAAAACAGTCGTGCTCTGTTTGCCCGTGTGGGCAGAAGTTATACACGGCTAACTGTGGAGCAGGCTGAGGCGTGGGCTGCCGGTGCTGGTGGATGCGGGTTTTATTCCGGAGCGGACGTTTGCCGATGTCACTCAGGTTTATGTGGAGAGGCTTACTGTGAAGCCTGTTGTGGGCAGCAAGTACTTTGTGGAGGTCTGCTGGATGAGTGTGGCCACAGGGCTGGCCGGGCCCACGCGGACGGACAGCAGGATTTGCCAGAAGGATTTAAGCGGTGGGGATAGCTTTGTTATTACGCCGCCCCAGCCTATTTAACTAAGGGTATTATGAGCTCAAGATATACCAAGAGAAAACAAACTAATTAATCAACCATTTAAAACATTTACTACTATGAAGTATGCACCTTCTATTGCATTTGAGGAGATGAGTGGTACTCTCACTCTACCCATACTCTAGGCATACCCTTCCCATACCCTTCCCATACCCTACCCATACCCTACCCATACTCATTGAGTAAGCTTAGAGCGAGCCTAGACTATGCCTAGACTATGCCTAGACTATGGCTAAGAGCAGCCTAGACTATGCCTAGACTATGGCTAAGAGCAGCCTAGACTATGGCTAGACTATGGCTAAGAGCAGCCTAGACTATGGCTAAGGGCAGCCTTTCAACTAAATTGCGGAAGAACCACCTATTTCAGTACAAAACACTATGATGGTACCGTTTGAGCGATACTATCATTATAGCTAAGGTGTCGATTTTACTTTGCCAAAATCTGTCGATTCAAAGATTCAACATACAGGTGGCCGACAATGCTCCGGAAAGAGATGCGCGATGGCCGATTGACGCCATCCTTCTTGCAGACTGGCCGACCATGGTCCGGAATACGTATATATTCCACTCTGTAAGGACCGAGGAGTTCTGGCTTGAGGAGCGGCGCTGCTCTATCCAGGGCAACGGCACGGAGTTGCACTACGGCGATGAGATTGAGGTTACGGTTACGCCCGAGAACGGTTTCCACTTTGTGGGCTGGAGCGATGACATGGCCAACACCAACCCCACCCGCCGGTTTGTGATGACCGAGAACTTTGACTGGGATATCCACCCGGTATGCGAGAGTGACGAGACCTACACGATGGAGGTGTATGCGGATCCTGAAGAGGGCGGCACGGTTACCGTGAGTCCGATGAAGGAGGAGTACCACATGGATGAGCGTGTGGATTTGGTTGCTACGCCTGCTGAGGGATGGCGGTTTGCCGGATGGCACAGCAGATATTGGTCTGATTCTGGCCGGGAGACTAGCGTTGATATTTACCGGGATACTAGTATTGAGGCTCGGTTTGTGGAGATTGAGGGAGATTAGAGCTAAGGGCTCTTGCCTGGTAATATGGAAACTGCCGGTGTCCTGTTGAGGCACTGGCAGTTCATTTTTGTAATATATAAAAAGGTCTCAGTTCTATTCAGGATAGAGGGTATTTATGGAGTGCATACAGATTCTTCTTTTACTGTGTTGTGGGATGTTTGCGTGAATAATAGATGAGATTCTTGGGAGAGAGTGTCAAAAAATTAGACGATTTTAGGGCAAAACAGAGTTTTTTGCCCTTTTTTCTTGGTAAATGGGGCGGGAGCGGGATATTTTTGAGCCAGTAAAAAAAAGAAGTCCTGACTATGTTTCTGCATTATCTCAAAACGGCGTTCCGCAATATTGCCCGATTCAAGATCCAGAGCGTGATTGTGATTCTGTCCATCGCTCTTGGAATGGTATTCTGTTCTCTCACATTTATGTGGATACGATACGAACGCAGTTATGACTCATTCTACAGGAATGCCGATGACATATATCTGATAACGCAGAAACTGCCGCTGATGTCCGGAGACGAGTATCATCCGGCTACTACATATCCCAAAGGACCGTATCTGGCCGATAAGTACCCCGAAATTGAAGAGTTTGCCCGATGTGTGTATGAATCAGGTTACGGTGTTCTCATTGACGGGAAATACGCCACCTCACTAACAGGTCTTACTGTCGATGAAAACTTCGGGTCATTCTTTGACGTAAAGGTATTGGAAGGTGACCCCAGTCTGAATCTTACCAAGAATGAGATTGCCCTGACCAGGTCACAGGCCGAAAAGCTGTTTGAGGGCCGCACCGCATTAGGTGATACGCTACATTTAAACTATGATGTTGTCAGTATCAAAGCTATAATTGAGGACCCCAGGAAACCCACCTCATTGCCATACGATTTCCTGAAAGGATATGATGTGGAGAGATATACAGAAACAGATATTGTCAGCACCCGTCTGTTTGTCAGGGTTAACAAAGACAACCTTCAGCAGTTTGCCCATGATATAGAATGTGACTCACTTATTTATGAAACCATTGACACTCTTGCCGACAGAACTACAAGAACTCACATACACAATGACATAGTAAACTTCAAGTTGTTGCCTATATCCAAAATCAGGCAAGACGGAGTCTTTGAACAAAACGAATATACTCAGGACAGCCTTATCACAAATCTGAAACTGAATATCAGATTACATTACATATACATCCTGATGTTACTGGGTATTGTGCTGATAATATGCTCACTTACCAACTACTTCACTCTTTTTGTAACAAAAATGAGAATGAGGGTAAGGGAAATCTCACTACGTTATGCCAACGGTGCCGGTATGGGCCAGATCGTATTGTTGTTCTGCACTGAAATTGCCATCATACTGATTCTCTCATTGCTTGCAGGCGCAGTTATTTGCGCATTTGTCATGCCATATTACAAAGAACTCAGTGTGATTGACAGGACCACTCTTGTCCTTATTCTTAATTATCTCTTGTCAGCATCTGTAATCGGTATCATTTCAACACTGATTTCATTGGTATTCATTGTGTTGACAGGCCGTAAGCAACTGGCCAGGTCTTTATCGGACAATAAAGGAAAATCAGGGGCGACATTTGGATTCAAGATAAGCATCGGATTCCAGTTGGCAGTAAGCATCTGTTCAATATTCTGCTCGGTGGTTATCAGCCGGCAGATAAACCATCTTCTGCTGTCATCGGACATGGGATACCGCAAACACAATGTGGGGGCATTGTATCAGCCCGATATATCAGAATCAGAGGTGATGGCTGTAAGAGACAGGCTCAAGATGCTGCCTGAATTGGATGACGTTTTGTTCGGTTATTACTCATCGGATAATTATATTCATGTTAACCAATGGCCCATCTATTACCAAAGGAATGCAACCGATGCGGCGGTGGCTCCTGCAAACAGGGAATATCTGGATATGATTGAGGTAAAACTTATAGCAGGAGAATTATTCAGTGAACATGAGTCCGATGATGCCATAATAATCAATGAAACAATGGCTAACCAGTTAGGAGGCCCGGACCATGTCATAGGTGAGAAAGTCAATTATTACGGATATCCGGATATGAACCAGCACCCCTTGACAATAAAAGGCGTCATAAAGGATATGTACTACCTTGATCCCAAGAAAGAGCCAGTCCCGTTTGTATTCCGATTCAAGAAAGAGAGCAATTTTGCAGGTTTTATGGATCCTCAGTACTTTGTGTTTACATATAAGGAAGGTGTAAAATGGAATGACCTGGAAAAGAAGATACTTGATGTAATACGTGAAATCAGGACAAACCCCTCATATTATCTTGCCGATATGGAAACAAGCTACCTGGAGTTTATCAAGTCCGAGAACACGCTATGCAAGCTTCTAAGGATAATAACCCTGATATGCGTTGTAATAGCCATAAGCGGCCTGTACAGCATTGTAGCCTTGATGTGCCAGAAACGCCGTAAGGAGATTGCCATACGCAAGATAAACGGTGCCAAGATGACAGATATACTGAGTCTGTTTCTTAAGGAATACCTGCCTGTTATCATTTTCAGTGCCATCGCCGCATTCTCAATAGGAACTATAGTAATGAATCGCTGGCTCTCAACCTATGTGCGTCAGACTCCCGTCACCCTGTGGGTTTACCTTTCAGTATTCGTTTGCATGCTGATGGTCATAGGCATCACGGTATTCGGCAACATCCACCGCGCAATGATAGAGAATCCGGCCGATGTGATAAAAAGCGAGTAATAACATTAAATACAAATAGTCATGATTGAAGTTAACAATTTACAGAAGATCTTCCGTACGGAGGAAGTAGAGACTTGGGCTTTGAATGATGTATCGTTCACGGTTGCCGACGGTGAGTTTGTGGCCATCATGGGCCCTTCAGGCTGCGGTAAGTCAACCCTTCTTAATATCCTTGGTTTGCTGGACAACCCTACCAAGGGCAGTTACAAGCTGCAGGGGGTTGAGGTAGCCACGCTTGATGAGAACCATCGCACAGACCTTCGTAAGGGCGTGATTGGCTTTGTGTTCCAGAGCTTTAACCTGATTGATGAGCTTAACGTGCGTGAAAACATAGAGCTGCCGCTGCTCTATATGGGCGTGCCTGCCAAGGAGCGTCGCCGCCGTGCCGAGGAGGTTATGGAGCGCATGAACATTTCGCACCGCGAGAAGCATTTCCCCAATCAGTTGAGCGGTGGTCAGCAGCAGCGCGTAGCCATTGCCCGTGCCGTAATAGCAGGCCCCAAGCTGATATTGGCCGATGAGCCCACCGGTAATCTGGACTCAGTGAACGGTCAGGAGGTGATGAACCTCTTGAAGGAACTCAACCAGCAGGGAACCACCGTTGTAATGGTAACTCACAGCCGCCACGACGCATCATATGCCAGCCGCATAATCAACCTGTTTGACGGAAGTATCGTGAAGGAGCTCCCGCTATAATGTTGTAAAGCAATAGATATGTTCCTTCATTACATTACAATAGCGTTGCGCAATCTTGCCAAATACAAGGCGCAGACTGTTATAAGTGTTGTTTCACTTGCTATGGGCATGACCGTACTTGCGGTTATACAATGCCTGATGTTCCTTATCCGTAAGCCGGCGGTGTATTCTGAACCGTATGCGGACCGATGCTACACAATATGGCTCAAGAATGAGAAGGATGGGATTGGCAAGACATACAATTTCACTTCCACACATGCGGATCTTCTGTCAGATGGCGGAGGAATGTCATGTGTGGAACGGTTGTTCCCCAAGAATGGCTCTTTTGAGAGCGGTTATGTGAACTTTCTTCTGGATGACGGCTCATATCGCCGTAAGCCGCTGGACTATGAGTTGGTTAAGAATGATTATCCCAACTACCGCGGATTGCGCTCTGCCATTACCGGCCGTAAGGTTCCGGTGCTGCACAAGAACGAGGTGTTGCTCAGCCAGTCTATGGCCCGGAAAGTGTTTGCTGACAGGAATCCCATTGGTGCCACATTGTCATTCCAGTTCCGGAATGAGGAACGTGATTATGTCCTGGCCGATGTGTTTGAGGACGTTCCGCTTACTGAGTCTGAGGACCATCATCTGCTGTTGAGCTTCTATGATGATGACAATTTTGACTGGAATGCCGCATGGATACCCTACGTAGAGGTCATGCTTAAAGAGGGGTGTACTCCCGAGCAACTCAAGGCCGAGGCCGATGCAAGACTTGAACCTTGCGGACTGACGGTTGAAGTCAAATCATTGAAAGGGAGTGGTAATTCTATATCGGATGTTACGCGCGGCATTATCTGGCTTGCAGGATCGCTGATACTGCTGTCCGCACTAATCAGTTTCTTAAGGATGCAGGTCCAGCTGATCAGAATGCGTGGCCGGGAGTTCGCGTTGCGCAGGGTTAACGGGGCATCGGCCTCAAAACTGTTCCTGATGCTCTTTGTGGAGTATGCCATTACGGTACTTCTGTGTACGCTGCTTTCATTGGTGATGACAAAGTTGTTGATTGGCTTTGCTGACAGCCGTCTGGCAGGATTCCTGAGTGAATACAACTGGAAATGGAACGGAATATACAGGACTATACTGACCATAGGTGCGGCTATGCTTGCCATCTGTACGGTCATCATTGCTATATGGGTAAAGACAACCGTCCGGAGCGGTTATACACTTATGGATAATATCCGTGACTCAGGAGGCTTGATGCGCAAGATCATGCTTGCCATACAAACGGTAATAAGCATGGTTTTCATAAGCGGTACTCTGTCTTTGCTGCAGTTCGTGGCAGGAGAATCCAAACTGTATAATATTCCCGACAATGAACGGTTCTATAAGCAATGTATCCTGGTTCAATCCTATATGATAAATGACAGGGCAGCATTACACAGAGAACTGCAGAACTCCAGGCTGGCCCAACAGGTCATACCTTACAGCGAGGACTTTAAAAAGAGACATAATGACTTGGACGATCCGGTCGGCAAGTTGCTTGATGACATGCGTATGCAATACATCAGGAACTATCATTTGCCCGATACTTCACTGTTCGGATTCTATGGCATGCATATCGGGTGGAAGAGGATGCCGGAGCCGGGAGAGAGCTATGTGCTGTTGAGTGAGGGCTACAGTGACCTTTACACCCAGTCCGGGGAACCGATACCCGATATGAGCAGCACTTCGGATGGCCGTATGCTGCCGGTCCTGGGAACCTATACTGCCAAACCCTATTCAAGACTGGTGTCTGAAAGGATAGGTATAGCGGTTATAACACCAGGTGAGGACAGGATATATGATTATTACATCATGGTACCCAAGAAAGGACAGTACCAGGCTCTTTTGTCCAATGTTCAGGAGGTGGTGAGCAACCTTAGTCCTGAGTTAGTTGATCCCAATGTGTTCAACTTCCGTGACAAAATAGGTGTTGAGGTAATTATGCTGGATGCCATGAGGGGAGGTTCATTGATACTGTCCGGCATCTGTCTGATTATTTGCGCCATGAGCCTATACAGCACTCTGCTGATGAGTATCCGTGCTCGCCGCAAGGAGGTTGCCATAAGGAAGGTAAATGGTGCCCGAAAGAGTGATGTTGCCATGATGTTCGGGCGGCTCTATATTACGCTTGCTGTCGTCAGCATCCTCATCTCAGCACCTATAGCCATCCTGTTCAACAATGCGGTTATACAGATGTCCGAAGGAGATTTGACGGCCAGTGATATTTCTCCTTGGCTGTCAGTTGCTGGAGGAATCATCTTCATGCTGATTGTGATTACCTTAACCGTCTGGAGCAGCATAAAGGGCATAATGAAACTCAATCCTGTGGAATATATTGAAACCGAGTGATTAATCCAAAGAATTGTGTTTAGTTTGTATTATGACGGATGCAAAGATTCTTGTGATTGATGATAATACTGCAGTGCTTAGTACGCTCAGGATTGTGCTCAAGAGCGTGTTCAGCACAGTGGTGGCAGTGAGTGACCCTCAGCTTATTCCGGCTTTGGTCAGTGCGGGCGATGTGGATGCGGTGCTGCTAGATAATGAAAATAACGTAATATGACCTATGCATTATGTATGTAGGATGTTTGATTCAGATTATCTACACCAGTTGTTGCGATAGCCGGTTACCTCATCGATGAGGCGGTAACGGATGTGGGCCTGACAGTTATTATTACCTGAATTAGGAACACTGAATTCTACTTCATTATCATGCTTTCTTCCCATGCAGCCGCGCATCTTGCCAGGATCACAGCCCACGCCCGCAGCGGTAAGTTGGATGCGGGCGGACAGATGCCAGCGTTCAGGATGAACGGTGTCTGCCAGCGTTAAGCGGCAGCGGATGGTTACGGTGTCACCTACTCCAGCACCTGGTATTATCTCCAGAACCTCAAGTGCTGCAGAGGGGAATTCCGGATACGGCTGCGGTGTCGGAACGTGTTCATTGCCCAGCTGGGCGAAGCCGTGATAGGCAGAGACGAAAAGGTTGAAACCACTTATATGATGCTTTTCATTATATGGTGGACGATGCGATGGTACCGACTTGGCATATTGATTCCACTGCAGCTGGACTGAGTGATCCAGGTGCTGCCAGGCACTAATGGCACGAAGGTGAACTTGCTGTTGGTCAAGTTGGGCTTGAGTACCGCGGAAGACAGGACGTACCTTGCGCTTCCAGAAGCACTGGCCGTTACGGTGGTAAAAGGTGATGTTACCTATGGAGGACCAGCAGTCCTTGATGATGGCGTTTGGTGTAAACTTGAGCATGGTGTTTATGGTGTTAGAGTTTCTACAAAGATACTCAAAAGCCCATGTTGCTCATCTGAAAACGTGGGGTTTTGGCTTGATTTTTGTATGTTTGCACCTGTATTGTATTTGATCCATAATGATTAAAAGAGCTTTTATCTATATTGCTTTGTTTGCAATAGCTGCAGCTTCTTGCCACAGGCAGGATGCTCAAAAGCACGTTTTTACACCAATGCAGTGTGACAGCATTGATTTTGTGATAGAAGGAACAGTTGGTGCGGGAGCCGATGATTCCATCTATTTTGACGAGCGCCCCTATACATGTACCCAACAATATCCGGTTACTGACGGGCACTTCAGTTTCACTGTCCGCCAGCCGTTATATAAGTTCCTTCAGATTGAGGACGGAAATGACGGATGGATGCTGATTATTGTTGACAACCAGCCTGCACGTGTTGTGGTTGATTTCAACACGAATACCTTTGTGGAAGGTTCAGATCTGAACAAACGGTTTAACCGCTATCAACTTACTGAAGACAGCATTTACCACCTGATGGAACTGCATCAGTTTGACGAGGATCAAACCATCTACAATACTTTGAATAAACAAGTGGAGGAGTTTGAGTGGCAGACTATAATTGAGAATCTGGACAATGTAATTCCTGTTTATTATCTGGCCCTGCTAAACCAATGCTACGAAATGTCATACGAGCAACTGAAAGAGTGCATGAAGCAGGAATACGCATTTGCCAGCCATCCGGAGATGGAACGTGTCTGGAAGGTTTACTGGGAAATGCAGAAGCGGTTGCCAGGGCAGAAATACCACAATCTGGAACTGGCAGACACGGAAGGCAACATGCACAAACTGTCCGAATACATTGGTCATGGCAATTACGTGCTGATTGATTTCTGGGCATCATGGTGCGGCCCCTGCATTGGCTCAATGCCCATGATGAAAGAACTGTACAATAAATATTCAGACCAAGGTCTGCAGATTATAGGATTATCACTTGACAGCGACCACGATGCCTGGGTGAATGCCATTAAGCGTCACAATCTGCCTTGGATCCACCTGTCTGACCTTAAGGGATGGGAATCTGACGCATCTGTAGCTTACGGTGTAAGAGCAATTCCGGAGACTGTTATCATTTCCCCCACGGGCAAGATTATTGCTACAGGTTTGCAAGATGATGAACTGAAAGCAAAACTTGAAGAAATAATCAAATAACCCTACGTTGTTCATCTGAAAGCGTGCGATTTTGGTCCGATGCGGGTGTGTGGAGGGTTTGTAAGCGTTCGTAGCACGTCCGTAGAGGGTCTGTAGATGATAGTCCAAAGATAGTGGATTATTGAATGTCCCAAATTACGTGAGGACTAAAAAGTTTTGAGATAATATGGTTTTAGGTTTGTGAACAACTAAGTCCATTGTTAATTGATAACCCGTTGATAGGGATCCGCGTGGGCGGACGGTATCTGTGGCTTATCTGGCTGTGGTGGATGCTGCTGCTGAAGTAACAGGTGGCGATGATGCTGCGCGTGCCGAGTGGTTCCGGACGGATGCGCTGCCGGAGCTGGCTTTTGACCATGGGGAGATATTGAGAGACGGAATCAGACTGTTCCGCTCCAGGTCATTTTAACGTGCGGGATGCCATCGAGCATGAAGGGCTCTGAGGACTGGCGGAACCCGACCTTTTCATAGAAGCCGCGGGCATACTCCTGTGCCTCGATGTCAATCTGTTGAGCACCGAAATGACTGACGGCAGCCCTAATGGCATGGAGCATTATCCGGCGGCCATAGCCACGGCCACGCTCAGTGGTGATGACACGGCCGATGGAGACCTGCGACATGTGGGTTTCGGCCGGGCAGACCCGGGCAAGGGCCACTATGCGGTCATGGATGGTAAGCCAGAGATGCAGGGCGGTAAAGTCATCATTGTCAAGATCCTGATATACGCAGTTCTGCTCTACTACGAACACCGCGCTGCGCACCTGAAGGAGGCGGTATAGCTCTGTGGTGGTCAGGTCTTGGAAGGGTTTTATATGCAAGGTTAGCTCATTGTTGTCCATACAGGGGGCAAAAGTAGTGATTTACGGGGAGAATTGAAATGATTTCATTTTGTCTTTCTGTACCATTTCTTGGACTAGCCAAGCGGCAAAGCCGAGCGATTCCGGTAGCCGGTTACCCCATCTATCAGGCGGTAACGAAGATGGACTTGATAGTCTTCAATGTCCGGACGCGGGACATTGAAGACTATCTCATTTATACTATCACCACTGCCCTGACTGCGGATGCCAAGGTATGTGCGCATCTTACCCGGATCACAGCTTACGGTGGTAGAAGGTGATGTTACCTATGCTGGACCAGCAGTCCTGGATTATGGGTGTGGGATGGAATTTGGGCATGGTGATTGTTTTTCATAGTTGAGTAGTACAAAGATAGTAAAATCCTTTCCGTATCTATCATTTAACAAAGGCGATAGCCGGTAGCAGTTTTAGGGTTACATAAAATTAAAAAAAGGTACATGAAATAAAATGTGGTTGTGAAGGGAAAATGCAGCGGATTTTGACGAAATTTGCAAACTGGAAAGATGATGTTTCGTACAAGCCTTACAACATGTCCAACCCCGGTTATCTGATTAATACTATACAATATATGAAGAATCTTTCAGACGGTTTGAGATCGTTACGGACACTGGCGGTGACGCTGGTGGTGCTGATGATGACGGCAACAATGGCGCGGGCAGTTAACCGAATAGTAAACGTTGAAGTATGTGAAGGAGGAGCTGGCTTTATCCATTTGAAAGGATGGGCGTATAGCCCCGATAACCCCGAGGAGGCCCTAGAACTGGGTATTGCAATTTTTACCAATGAAGCCTGCACAAGCCCATACGGCCTTGCACATAGTTTGATGGCCAACATACAGAGAACAGATGTTGCCGAGTTACAAGACATTCCAGGCAACCACGGCTTCGAAGTATCCTACTCTGCCACCCCGGGTAAATATTGGTTGTACTTCATTGGTGGTGGTACCGAAGATGGCTATTTACCTTTAGGTGATATTCTTACTGCAACTGTGACAGCAATGCCCTCACAGATGGGCACAGTAACTATTACTCCCGAGACGGGTGTCATTATGGTTGATAATGGAGCCATACTCACTGGCACTGGGGGTTTGAACACCCATATTATGATTGCCGATGGCGCTACAGTGACTCTTAATGGCATAGATATCACCAACGAAAACTGGGGCGGTGAAAACCCATCAAACATAACCTGTCTTGGCGATGCCACCATCATACTGGCAAAAGGTACTACCAACTATATAAGAGGAGGCCGCTATACTGATCCCTGTATCCAGGCTGGACCCAAGAATTCAACGCTTACCATTAAGGGTTACGGATCGCTTGTACTCAGGAGCTATGGTAATGGAGCATGCATAGGAGGTAGTCTAAATTCAGACTGTGGAAACATAGTCATTGAGGGGGGTATCATGGATCTCAACACTAAATACACAAAGGGAGATGGCACCGCCAGTGGCCATGCAGCGTGCATCGGCAGTGGCCGATTTGCCGAATGTGGCGACATTACTATCAGTGGTGGCAATATCAGTGCAGAATCTACTTTCGGAGCGGCTGCCATCGGTGGCGGTAGGGAAGCCACTTGCGGCAACATCAACATTACTGGAGGAACTGTTTATGCCTACGCTAACAGCCCACAAGGTGGTGCAAGCATCGGAGCCGGTTTGGATGGCACCTGCGGTAACATATCTATCTCGGGTGTAACAAGTGTAAGTGCCTTAAGGCGTTCTGACCTTTGCCTTTATTGCATTGGTCCGGGCAATGGAAATAGCACCTGCGGCACGCTCACCCTTTGGGGACAGACATCGGACTACATCGTTGGAGAACCTCATTGGATTGGCCCGAATGTTTTTGCACCTACAGACGTTCCATACACCATTAGATTCAATCCCAACGGAGGCACGGGGACGATGAACGACCAAGGTTTCTACTCGAACTTGCCGCAGGCCCTGACCGACAACGGGTTCAGTCTCCCCGGCAAAGCATTTAAGTGTTGGAGTACCGAGGTCGACGGCAGCGGATATGACTACCATGACAGACAAACTGTCACCAACCTTGGCAACGTGACACTCTACGCACAGTGGGCTAACACCGATTATGTAGTCAGTTACGACCCTAACGGTGGTACTGGCTCAATGGAAGACCAGAACTTTGCTTGGAATAGTCCACAAGCATTGTATGTTAATACTTTCGTGTTTTCGGGGTATGACTTTATTGGATGGAACACTAAGCCAGATGGCAGTGGCGACAGTTATAATGACAAGCAGTCCGTAAGCGACCTTGGCAACGTTATACTCTATGCCCAATGGGAAGACGTATTATATCGAAGCCATACCTATCAAGACGGCGATATTATTTCCGGCACTGGCGGCGCGAACACGCACATCACCATTGCCGATGGCGCAACAGTGACGCTTAGCGGCGCGACTATCACCGGACACACCGATCAGTGGTGGCCGGGCATCACCTGCGAGGGCGATGCCACGATTCTACTTGACGAAGGGACGACGAACATCGTAGCAGGTGGTAGTGGCTGGTCTGGTATCTATGTACCCCAGAACAAGACGCTCACCATCCAAGGCAGCGGCACGCTCATTGCCTATGGTAGTAGTGTTCTTGGGTATGATGCTGCAGGCATCGGAGGCGGAGGCTATTATGAATCCTCTTGCGGAAATATCGTCATCACTGGTGGCATCATCACCGCAACGGGTGGTAAAGGCGCAGCAGGCATTGGCGGCGGCAGAGTCAATACATGTGGCAACATCAGCATTACTGGTGGCACTATTACTGCCAATGGAGGCAGTTACGCTCCGGGCATAGGTAGTGGCATGGATCGTTACTGCGGCAACATTACCATCACCAATGGCGTGACCAGAGTCACTGCCACCAAAGGAATTAGGTCAATTCACAGCATAGGCGCAGGAAGCGAAAGTACCTGCGGAACGGTGACCATTGGCGGTCTGGAGACTGGCGGTATCCCCCAAAGCCCCTTCACCTACAACCCGTTGGATACTACACATTACACCGTGACGTTCGATGCTAACAATGGAACGGGAACGACGAGCGAGCAGCAGATATCTGCAAACACTGTGAAGGCACTGAATGCCAACACATTCACCCGCGAACGGTATGTATTCATGGGATGGAACACCGCCACCGATGGCAGCGGCACTTGTTTTGCCGACGAGCAGACTGTGTTTAGCCTAGGTGATATAACGCTCTATGCGCAGTGGCGAAAGGTACAGGATACCGTGACGCTGACTTCTGAAACAACTAAAGTAACGCTCTATGATGGAGATATTCTCACGGGTACAGGCGGTAACAGTACCTACGTCAACATATTAGACGGTGCCACAGTTACGTTACGCAACGTTAACATCATATCATATTCTATTAGTATAATTTGCTTGGGCAATGCTACAATTATCTTAGAAGGAACTAACATTGTGGTTAGTAAGTACGATAGAAACCCTGGTATTCTGATTGGTACTACCGGCACGACCCTGACCATCCGAGGAGATGGGTTGCTTGAGGTGGCTGGTGGCATTAATGCTCCAGGCATCGGTACTACAGGTTTTGGCTCATACGGCAATATCGCCATTGAGGGCGGTACAATCATTGCCCGTGGCGGCGAAAGGGCTGCGGGCATTGGATGCGGCTACCACTCGGAGTTACCACCAACCTGCGGGACCATTACAATAGGCAGTGACATTATCCGCATCACTGCCACACCCGGCAACAAATGCAATAACGCAATCGGCGGAGCGTGCGCCGGAGTAATCATTGCCGAAGGGTTGAAAGACGTAACAGAGGGCAATACCCGCACCATCACAAGCGGCATTCCCTACATTGACTATGATGGCACGAAGAAAAAACGAGCTGAATATATTGAGTTGACCAATGAGACTGACCTGAGTGCCTTCAAAACGGCTGACCCTGAGGAGCGCTGGTTTGTGGTTAATGATGCCGACGTTAACCTTGGCCCGCTGGAAATCTACGGTACGACCCATATCATAGTGTCCGACAACGCCAGCGTGACTTTTGAATCGAGCGAGACAAACCCCATCTATCACGGGGGCATGCTTAACATCTACGGCGGACCTAAGGGCAATGGTCGACTAACCGCCACCAGCACCAGCACCAGCACAGCTATCAGTGTTAGGCCTATAGCAGGACCTAACGGCATCCCTGGCTACCTTAACATCTATGGCGGACAGGTCACGGCCACCAGCAGCGGCATAGGCATACAGGCCAGTAGCGGCTTGACACTAAGTTGGACATGCCCGACCAACAGCATCAAGGCCAGCAGTTATGGCGGCTATCCCATTGTAGCCACTGGCAAGGCGTTCACTACAGATGGAACCGACTTATACACTGGTACGCTTACTCCTGCCGTAATCACAGCTCTGGCAGGGCAGACACTGCGACCTGTTTGCGTTCTTAATGAGAATGACGGTGCGACCACGCTCAACTCAGCCCCCTGGGCTGGTGTAAATGATGCAACGGTAGCATTTAGCCGCTCATTCACGCAGGATGTGGCAAGCACCATCTGCCTACCCTATCCCATGACTGTCATTGAAGGTGGCAGTGTGTATGAGTTTGTTGATGTGCAGAAGGATAACGGTGTATGGGTAGCTACCATGAGTGATGCCACACCGGACGGAAACAAAGTTACTGCAACTGTAGCCGGTAAACCATATCTGTTCATGCCATCAGCTACGGGTAATGTGACATTTACCGGTACGGTTGAGGTTTCGGAGAATGTTACTGCAGGAACGAGCACAAGCGATACAAATGACGGTACTTGGACGTTCCAAGGAACATACAGCCGTCTGGCCTATAAGGCTGATGGTACGGCAGACCTGGACGGAACAGTATTCGGGTTTGCATCATCTACCAAGGAGGTTGACGGCAATATGGTTAATGCCGGACAGTTTGTTAAGGCCAAGGACGGTGCAGGTGTGCCTGCGTTCCGTGCATACCTTACCTATCAGGGCAGCAATGACACGTTCAGAGCTCCCGCCAGGCGCGTGGCAGAATCTGATGCTGATATACCAGATCGCATTACGGTACGTCTGCTTGGTAAGGACAGCACACTGACCGCTGTGGGTACAATGGACACCGCAAACGGCAACGTCAAGATTGAAAAGTGGTTTGATATGCAGGGCCGACCGGTTGAAGGTACTCCCACACAGCCGGGCATGTTCATTAACAACAGCGGAAGCAAAATGATGATAAAATGATTGATAACCTCAAAACAGTAAAACGTTATGGAAAACAATAATAAGAAGAGTTATAGCAAACCTACTATTGAGGTTATAAAATACCAATCCACTCAGATACTGTGTACCAGCCAGATACCTGGCTATGACGATCTGTTTAATTAGAATGTAGAATAGGAACTGACCATAGGAAAGGCTATTCTGACGGTGTTCAGGGTAGCCTTTTATCTTTTATGAGACCAGCAGTCCTGGATTATGGGTGTGGGATGGAATTGGGGCATAGCGTTCATGGCGTTAGAGTTATACTACAAAGGTAGATTGCGCGTTTGTATAATGATGAAAAGATGGTCACGGTCTTGGTGCGGAGGATGTGGGCACCGGCACCGGAGTGTAGCCGTGGGCACAGACCCGCAACGAGACGGCCGGGGGAAACCTGCAGGATGATGCTGTCCAGATTAGGTTAATCTTGCTTGGATTGAGAATCCTTGTTTTCTATCCACTGGCTTTTGTAGCGGCGGAAGAAACCTAAGATTATTGCGCTGATAATAAATAAGACACTGAATATCTGGGCTACAATATCCGTGTCCAACATGTATGAGTAACGTATGGCAGCAATCAAGCCCACAAAAGAAGCGATCATGCAGAAGAAGCTGGCTCTGTAGACTGATTTTTTTGTTGATGGCTTCAATGAATCCAGTCTGTTGCTGGGATTAAAAACAATCATCCAGACAATGCTTGCTACGGCCATAATACAACAGGGCAAAGCAACAAGCTTAGCTCTATGTGAGGCCATGGCAACAAGGAAAATGCCGGCAGCAACAACCAGCCCGATGATACTAATCATGTAGATGTCTCTTTTTGAATCTGATTTCATAATTGTTAGAAAAAGGTTAGTATTTGCAAATTAAGGGATTATCCCTGGTATTTGCAATAGTAGCGCGGAAGATTATGCGTGCCGGATGGCGGGATGCTGGCCGTGAGGGCATCGGCCTTACTTCTGGTTGGGGTCGGGATTATCGGGATTAACTCCAAACATCTCCGGAACTTTGGTAACGGCACGGCCGTCGGGCGTGATCATTTCATGATGCGGGATGGCTGAGAAGTTGAACAGACCGGCCAGGGCGTTGTAATCATCCTGCGATATGCGGTAGCTCTCTGCACCCTCAAGCCACTCCTGGCGGAAAGGCTCATAATACTGCTCCGAATCACTGGTTATGAATATCATGGCAAAATTGTCATACTTCTTAGTCATGATTTCATGCCTATTCTGTACGGTACTTTTGATGTCTGCTACACATGGACCGCAACCGGTTGACCAGAAGTCTATGTAGACATACTTGCCGGGATAGTTGGCAAGTATTTTCTTAAGTACCTCCTTGCCTCTGCATTCGGGGAGTTCCCAGTATGGAGCCTGTTTGCGCTTGAACTCATTATAAGCTATGTCAACACGAGCCCCAAGGACCGGATCATTGATTAGGCCCTTAACCTTGGATACATAATCCATGAGTGCACTGTCTGTATTAGCGACACCACAGTATTGATAAAATGTATTGAGGTTCTCAATATGGTATTCTATATCCTGCATCATACAGAGTTTTCCGAACAGTGAAGGTTCATCTGCCCCAAAGATTTTCATATCATTGGCCAGATGCGTTGAATCTTCAAGAAATGTCTGTAGGGCAAAGATTGATGCATCGTCCATAACTCCTTCCAATGAGTCCAGGTCAATGTCTGAATTATAGAAAGCGCCGTCATACTTATAACGGTTGAATATGACCCATTCGTTAGGCATGACCATAAGAAGTGAGTCATTGGCCGGGAAATCAGCCAGAAAACGATATCCCGCCGGATCTCCGGTAATACTGTCTCCTTGCTGCAACAGACGTACAATTTCCCTAGCGTCAGCTTGGACATTGTCGCTCGGATACATAATTGCCTGATTTTTTACATCCATACGGTAGTCCATGAAGCGCATCAGTATTCTATTCTCCAGCATTATGTCTGCAAACTGGTACTCAAACGCAGTCAGACGGTATTTTGCGGCAAGATAGTCCAGATAATCTTTAGCCTTTGCTTTGCATTCATAAGCATAGGCCTGAACACCAAGCAAATCAACAGAGTCACCCATCTGGAACCGGCTGTTATCTGTAGGATATACGCCCGATGGGATACGCATATAGTTACGTAGCAGATACGGGCGGCCATCAGACAGCGAATAACTGTCCGATCCATCCTTATAGAATATGATATCCAGTGTATCACCCGGCTGTAATATGAAACTATGCCAGGAGTTGTTTTGGTCTTTAATGGCAGCTCCAATCATGTTGTTGACGTCAAACGAGTATTCAAAATGACCGGAAGGATCTATATCCAAAGAGACGGTGGCGTTATCCCTGTTATCATACACGGAATACAACATCTCATAAGTTTGGAACCCGCTGTTTCTGTCATATCCGGCCACCGTTCCGCGCAGAGTTACTGCACCGGACTTGAATATGTTATGGCGTATTTCATCGGCCTCCAGGAGTTCCTTGCGGCTGAACTTGGGCTTTGAAGGAGTGTATGTGGAATCATGTATTCCCAATATCTTGAAAAAGTTTCTGCCTACACCCTCAATCATGTCAAAAACCTTGGTGCCTTTTGGCAAGGGCTCAAAACCCACATGGAATGATGTGCCATCCGGACCTGAAGGAAAGTACTCCCCAAGTTTATGCTCTTTCATGAAGAGAACCTTGTAATGACGGTCTTTCTCATCCGACAGATATGTTTGCGGACCTATACTCAGAGTATAAAACGGTTGATGCGACTGGTAGAAGAAGGTCAGTATTGTAGCCGTATCGGTAAACTCCACATGGGTGACACGCAGTTCTTTCTGCCAATCGCAGGTGTTGTCGGCATAAGACTGAGGATTACTGAACTCACTGGGAGCGTTTGAGCATGATGCCAGAAGCACTGCGCACAGGATTGAAAACAAGGCTTTCTTCATTGTGGATAGAATTATGATTATTGTTACCGACAAAGGTAAGCATATAATTTCAATAACTTAACAGACACTTAATAGATTTAGTTTTATCTTTGCCACCGCAAACAAGGAGAGAAGATTGATTGTTACATACCCTATTGTACATCGATTTTCGGGGTTCAGGGAGGCAGGGATGCTACCCTGTTCTTTTTTTATGACGGTGCGGTTCCTGAGTGTGACAAGGCCCATATCAGACCGCCCCGTAATCATCAGCTTTCGTGAAAGGTGATGGTTACGGGACGGAACCGATGCTGTGCATCGGATGTATATTAGTTATTCTTATTGATAAGGTTCACCACGACCTTTACCATAATATCCTTCTCCTCTGTACGGCTTTCGGCAATCATCAGAGTCAGGGCAACCAGAGTATTGTCGGCAATACGTTTTGAATGGTCGGGATTAAATATGTGGCATGGAACGGCTCTTCTTTAGTGGTTTGGCCGATGGTTAGACGCTGATAATCATAATTATCAAGCGTATCGAGCGCATAGGTGTAGTCTGTCACCACCTCAAACAGAGCCCCACTCTCCTCTGTACTGAGCGCTTCGTGCCGATGCACACGACCAAGCATACCCACAAGCTGGCGCAACTCGCCTATCTGCTCTCTATGAATTCGTTGATTTACAGCATAACCTTTAACAAGATAATCCTTCAGTATTTGTCTCGCCCATATACGAAAATCTGTGCCACGTTTGCTTTTTACACGATAGCCGACCGATATTATAACGTCTAAATTGTAATATTTAACATTACGGGATACATTCCTTTTTCCTTCTTGTTGAACTGTCAAGTATTCCTTGACTGTTGATGCTTGAGTCAGTTCACCTTCCTTGAATACATTCCCAACATGCAAGCTTACATTCTGCTTTGTGGTTTGAAATAGTTCAGTCATTTGAGACTGTGTAAGCCACACAGTTTCACCATCCAGCCGGACATCAATCTGAGTCTGCCCGTCCTCTGTCTCATAGATTACAATCTGATTTGTCTCTTTGTTTTTCATAATTAAAAAGTTTTGATGTTAGTAAATAGTGTCTTGGTATCACAATTCAATACTGCAAACACATAGCTGTTGCAAATATAAATAATCCAAACAAATGTGTCAAATGACGCAAAGTGAAACGATCATAATGCGTCAGTATATATATGGACACCTTTATGGTGGGGATGAGCAGGCGGGATGGCCTGCTCATGCTTATTTATCCTGAACTGTGGTATCAACTGGCTGGGAACCGGTGGTACCATCTTCTTTTGACTTGTGAATGTAATAATCCCCTATCCCTTTCTGCTGGAAGTTGAAGCGACGCTTTGCACCAAGGTCTCTGAGCTGATTGGCAAAATGTAATTTATTCCACAACATAGCTGTTTGAATTAAAAGTGAAACTATTGTCTGATGCAATATACGGGACGAATGGGCAAGCCAATATAACGAAAGCTCCAATATTCTTGCATATCATTGTTATTATGGAACTCAAAATCCCATGCTAGATTTTCGATATAACCGAAATCTGTTTTGAGGTTTTTTGACCAATATTGTCCAAAATTGCCATCCATACTTAGAGTTGTATCAAAACGTCTCCCTGCGGCTGGAAGGAATATAGAATTATCTGTGTACCCTTTTTTATTGCTCGTAATTTTATATCCATTAACTCCATTTACATTAGTCCAGACCCAAGTACAATTGGTTCTTAATTCTTCAAATTCATCTTTTGTCGGTATACGCCAATTACCTCCCCATTGATTATTTGCGGCATCATCCATTTGTTCCAGAATGTTTTTTTGTCTGTTTTTCCGAAAGACTCTTCAAATGTATACTTTGAGAACAACAGACCATCATCAACACTATCATAATGACCACTGGCGTAGTAACGATAGTTTTCCCATGTATAGCTATCCTTTGGGTTAACTTCCCCCCATCCAAAATAATCACCGTAATCTTCAGGGTTCTGAGCGCCGACATTACAGGTCGCCCATTTGACGCTCAGGCCAAGGTCAACGTACTCATGGCCATTGTAAGAAGATTGCTCCTTACAGGAAGACATAAGGAGTGCAAATGAAAGGATGCTCAACAAAGAAATACCTGCCTTATTCATAAACAATTATTGTTTTTTAGGGTGATATGCGAAGATATATAATTTTTTCTGAATAGTTGAGGCTTTATCATTGCAAACTTGTTGATTAAGTGTTACTTTTGCTACCGCAAACAAGGAGAGCGGAGCCCTAGTTGTGAAACTGGGACTCCGCGATATTTTTGGGCAAGTACCGGCTATGGGAACCGGTTTCTTACTCAAGTGCCTTATCTATCTCTGACTGTATCTTTTCCAGACCAGACCAACCTACCTGTTTGTAGAGTTGGTTACCATTCTTGTCAAAAACTGCGTACTTGGGGACTGCACCGCTACCCCAAATCTGCTCTGAGAGGAATCTGTTCTGTTCCTCGGAAAGATAGAAGTGTATGCCAGATACGCTGTTGGTGTATTGTATCCATTGGTCAAACGGTGAACTGGGTGAAGCTATATTGAGGAACACCACATCCTTGTACTTGACATCCTCTTTCATAGGTGCCATCTCCTGATGGCCTTTAAGGCACCAGGCGCACCATGTTTCGGACATATCAAAAACAATTGTCTTACCTTTAAATTTGTCGAGGAGGGCACTAAGCACATTCTCGGGAGCGACATTTCCCATATCAAGATAATGGACATTGGCATTAAAGGCACGCTGCATGTTCTTGCGCATCTGATCGGCCATATTACCCGATACCCGGTCATACAGGTTTGAGAGGTAAGAATCTCCGATATATGGTTTCTCAGCCTTTTTGCCGTTTGCCGACTGCATGATAGCGTTCAGGTATCGGCACAAATCCGGTCCAAGGCCTTTGACATCAGTGCCGGCAAACAGATGGCAGACATCAAGATAGTCGTAATCGATAATAATATCATCACCAAAGAAACATGCGGGACGCGTACGCAGGATATAGTCCAGGAACTCTTGTGTCCGGAACAGTGAGTCCTGGTTTTCAGCAACAAAACTGAAATATCTGAGTTCATATTCAAAGAAATGACGGCCCTCCTTATCGGAATAGCCAAATTTGTCATTGTATTCCTTGAATGATTTCATTACAGAATCATGACCTGCTATAAGATCGGATACAGTCTTAGCGTTTTCTGTTGTCCATATTGCCAGTGATGCCTCTGATTCATCGGTACAATTCATCAGGATATTACTGTAATGTTGATCTGTCTTAGAAGTTTTAGCCATGTAACCCTTCAAGCCTACAAAACAATCATGAATGGAATCAGGTTCTACATTCATATCAATAAGGATTGTTAGTTCCGCACCAGGAGACAACACCGGATAAATAAAGGAGGCCCAACCCGGTTGAGCGGGAGCCATAGACACACTTAACTGTTGAGGATAATAAATTTTGGTGGTGTAATCATACGTGCCGTCTTCATTAAGGATAATCCTATCATTAGAATTTCTTGATAAAGGATCTGTTATATCAAAACGACTTATCTCCAGACGGGGGCGCATTCCTTTCTTGAAATTCAGTGTCTTGAAATGGATTGTTATTGGCTCCTCACTGTACTTCATCTCTGGCCAGATATCCTCCTGGGGGTAGTCGGCCCGATATTCGGCAGGTACTTCTGCTACAGGAAGGGTTACACCACGCTGGCGGACGTTGAAGAAATTGTACGCACCTTCAAAATAACCCTCAAGCAGGTCAAAGACCTTGGTATTACGGGGCAGCGGCTCAAATGTGAGGGTGAAATCCATTGACCATGTCTTTGAATCAGTGTGAACAAATTCTCCCAACTCAAAACTGTCACACCCCCTTATGGCATATTGTTTACCCCCAGCTTCAATGAATGTCTCTTTTCCGAAAGTGAAGCTACTCATAGAAGGGTATTCTATGCGCATGTAAAGTGTTGTCTCTTCTTTTGAAAGAACCACTTTTTTGAAACTTATGTAACTGAATTGGGTGTTACCGATTATGGGATCATCCCATACTTTTTCTCTCTGACTGCAAGACAATAAGGCAAAAACTGCCGCAAAAAGGATTATTGTACGTTTCATAACAAGATTTGAATTAGGGTTGTTGATTGAGCCAAAGGTAATTAAAAATTTTCGTTATTTATAGTGATGCTGATAATGAATGTGATAAGGCCTTAATCAGACCGCCCCGTAATCATCAGCTTTCGTGAAAGGTGATGGTTATGGGACGGAACCGATGCGCAGCAGCGGATGTTACGCAGGTGCTTGGGTCAGCTGCTTGCGGAGATCCTGGACTTCGGTTTTGAGTTGGGAGTTTTCCCGGCAGAGTTGATCTACGGAGAGCTTGAGCTCGGTGTTCTCCCGGCGGAGTTCTAGGACTTCATCGTTGACTTTGGCAAGGTCATCCAGAAGCTTCTTATTGTTGCGGGTGAGCAGCTCTATTGACTCCTGCATGTTACGGATGGCGTCGCCCTGGCGCTTGCGGCGGCCGGCGAACCAGCCTGCTACTGCGGTGGCGGTTGGGACCAGGCAGTCGGTTATCAAATTCAGGATTGATGTTTCCATGGTTGTTCATTGGTTATGAGTAGTACAATTTTATTTCTTGCTCTCTCCTCTTGATGAGTCCGGGCATTTTCTCGTTGCCGGCATAGATCCAGCGGCGGAACTCATCGGCTATGGAGGGGTCGTTAGGGTCTTTCAGGATCTTCTTGCGGAGGGTGGAGACGTTGAAGGCCTGGACGCCCACGTTGAAGACGAAGCTGACCAGGGCATCAAACTGCTCTTGAGTGAGGTCCGCGCCCATCTGATTGACACAATGCTCGGCGTTGCGGATGTCCTGTTGAAGAAGCTCATCGGCTTTTTTTTCGGTTATTTGCATGCCTTGGTGAACGCCTGCGGTGTGGCCGTATCCGATTGTCCAAACGCCTGCAGGACATAGGTATGAGTTGAGGCGTAGCTGCTCAAAACTCTTTATAAGTAAAAGTGCGTAATTTGTTGCTTTCATGGTTGTTATGGATTTATGTTAGTGATTAAACGGTGTGTGTTTGGCGGATTGCCAACTTCAATACTATGATGAAGATTGTGGCCGCTATGATTAGGATTATTAGGCGGTCGATGATGGGTGATGCGCGGGGTTGCTGGGTTTGTTTGTCATGGTACTGGGTGTTTTGTGTGGTGGTTGTGTCTTGGGTTGATGTGTGTGTTGTGGCTGTGGTTTCTACCTGGTTGGTGGAGGATTGTTCCTCTATTATTAGGGTGCCTCCTCCCTGCTCTATCAGTTGATTGGTTAGATCCTGAAGAGGGCTGGTGGCTTGAGGGATTGGCAGGTTTTGTGGGAGTGCCAGAAAGCCTGGTATGTAGGTTATGGTGAGCTTATGGCTCTGGCTGGCCATGAGACGGTGTGCTGCGCTGTCTGTGGCGTTCTGGGTGATGGAGGTGGTTGATGTGCTTGTGGCGGTGGTGTGCTTGCTGGTGCGGCAGGCTGAGATTATGAGCGTAACTGATACAATGAATATGATGCAGTTTATGTGCTTTGCTTTCATGGTTGAGTATGTGTTTTGCATTAGTATTTGCACAAAGATAAGTAATTTGTGCATAACTGCAAAATAGGCTCAAATAGGCAAAATATGACTTCTGAGTGGCCTTAAATAGGTGTTATAAAGTAAGGGTGATTGAAAAATGGGGCACAGATGGGGCACACGGAGTAACTTTTGGTAAATGAAATCGGCCTCAGAAGTATCTCTGAGGCCGATTTGTCGTGATTCCGCCGGGATTCAAACCCGGAACCTTCTGATCCGTAGTCAGATGCTCTATTCAGTTAAGCTACGGAACCGAACCTTAAGCCAAACGAACAAAGAAAACTTGTTTTTCTTTGTATTCATTTGAAGCGACGGGAAAAAGGAACTCGTTCATTTTTCACGTTGATTCGAATGAATCAAGAGAGCTTGCTCTCTTTGTCGTGGCGTGGTGAGGAAGACGAAGTCAACCTTTCCTTTTTGGAAAGTGAGGAAGACGAAGTCAACCAAACCCTGCTTCGATTAAAGCGGTGCAAAGATACCATATTATTTCTACAATCAAATGCTTTTACCCCATTTTTTTTATTATTATCTGTTTTTTGTCCATGTACTCTATGTTACTTGAAAAGATTCGCTTTTATTTGTAGTATTATTTCCTTTTCAAATTAGATGAAACCCCATCATTACAAGCCAAGAGCTAATGTTGCCAGCATAGCAGCAGTTTTCCTATTCATGATAATTATTACAACCGTCATTCACTCATGCGCCAAAGATACAGATCCTGGTTCTACAAACTGGTGGTTCAGAAGTGATTTGGTATCGGGAGGTATTAAAACTATCGACTATGACTTTTACACGTATCATTATGATAAGAATGGCCATGAGATTCATATTGTCACTTCTGTTGATGAATGGTTTTACGAGTATAACTCCAATGGATTACGGACCAAGCAGACATACATCAATCAGAATAACGGTGATACCATCAAAGAAATGACTGTTTATGAGTACAGCAATAAGGGTAAGTTTGTCCAGCTGTTGCAACCGGATGTTGAAGGAGTTGCTTACATAAACTATAACTATCTGATTCCCGATCTCTCAAGAGTGATAATGACCACTACCAGGAACGGTGAAATCACTCACTCAGGTGAACGTTTGTATGAGTTCCATGGTGACAGGTTGCTCATTATCCAGTGTGGTCATGATAGTTCCTATAGAGATACAACTGTAGTAGTATATAAGGGAGATTATCCCTATGAGTGCAATAGAGACAAATACTGTTTCGGCCCAGTGAGTTACCAGCAGGACGGCATGTTCAGTGAATTCAGGCGGGTGTTCAAGAATTACGACGGCAGTATAAATATGGAGGTGACATTCTGTTACAGGAACAATAATGGACGGATGTTACTTGACAAGAAAGTAACTAAAGGCCGTTCCGGAGACACTGAGACCATTTTTTACACCTACGATAATAATGGTAATCCTATACGTGATATTGTTTTCAGAAATGATAATCTCTCATTAATAGCAGAATACTCTTACGTATTTGACAGCAAGGGCAACTGGATTCAGAAGACAGAAACATACACTGATATTGAAGGCAACCAACTAAGTGAGCCAATTACAGAAACACGCAGCATAGAGTACTGGTGAAACGTCCTTTCTGCCCTATGCTACTATTCGTCTAAGGCTGTCATCAGTGAGTCAAATGCCTGATTAGCATCACCAAACTCCTCCAGCAACTGCACAAACTTACTGCCTATTATGCATCCGGCGGCATTGGCCTGAGCACTCTCAAGAGTCTGCTTGTTACTGATTCCAAAGCCAATCATGCGCGGGTGTTTGAGCCCCATTCCGTTCACGTGGTTAAAGTACTCCTGCTTCTTAAGGTCAAACTCCTTCTGTGCACCTGTTGTGGCGGCGCTGCTCACCATATAGATGAATCCGTCGGTGTTGTCATCGATAAAGCGGATGCGCTCGTCGCTGGTCTCGGGCGTGATTAGCATGATGATACGCACGTCGTACTTATCGGCCACGGGTTTTACCTGACTCAGGTAGTCGTTGAACGGCAGGTCCGGAATTATCACGCCGTCTATCCCTACCTCACTGCACTTATTGAAGAACGAATCAAATCCATACTGGTAGATGGGATTCAGGTACCCCATAAGCACCAGCGGCATCTTTACGTCCCTACGGATGTCGGAGAGCTGCTCAAACAGCAGTCTGAGCGTCATTCCGTTGCGCAGGGCCTTGGTGGCGGCGTCCTGAATTACGGGGCCGTCAGCCATGGGATCGCTGAACGGGATTCCCACTTCAATCATATCGACACCTTTCTGTTCAAGTGTGCGGATTATCTGCGCGGTGCTGTCAAGCGTGGGGTGTCCGGCGCAGAAATAGAGTGACAGGATTCCTTGTTCCTTGGAGGCGAACAATTTATTTATTCTGTTCATAATTACGTATGTTATTGATAAATACACTCAGTTTGTTAATCTCTTTAATGGCAGGTTCAGTCTCAAACTGGCTGTTCAGGTCGATGCCTATGAACTGCGGGTGACTGATGCATGCAATGCTATCCTCCATACCCGGCCCTATTCCGCCTGCCAGTAGGAATGGTTTGCTTCCATTATAGTTGTCCAGCAGGCTCCAGTCAAAACTCCGGCCGCTGCCGCCCCACCCGCTGCATTTGGTGTCAAACAGGAACATATCCACTCCGTCGGCACGCTCAAATGTGCTGCATACATTAAAATCCCATACCGATGCCACCTGAACGGCTTTCATTATGGGCAGTCCGGTGGCCTTATGGATGGCGCGGCACTGTTCCGGAGTCTCGGTTCCGTGCAGCTGTATGCGGTTAAGCCCCAGATCACGAACCTTGATAATCACCTCATCGACTGTGGGATTTACAAAGACCCCTACTCTACACACATCGGGCAGATATTCGGGCCGGCTGCTCACGTAACGCTTGCTGCCGTTCCAGCACATAAAACCCATCATATCTGGCCCTATGCTCTCTACCTCCCTGATATTCAGGCTATCACGCATTCCACAGACTTTGATTATCATACGGCTGCAATGAATTCGGCAAGAGCCTTGCCGGGGTCATTATTCTTCATAAAGTACTCTCCCATAAGGAACCCGCGGAATCCGGCTGCACGCAAAAGGCGTACCGTATCAGGATTGCTTATGCCGCTCTCGCTCACTTTTACGGCCTCTGTAGCCATTTTCTCCGCCATGCGGAATGAGTTGGCCACATCGGTATGGAAAGTGCCCAGATTGCGGTTGTTTATTCCGGCCATATCGGGATCACACTCCAGATAGTCAAGTTCCTGCTCGCTGTGCATCTCAAGCAGCACCTCCAGTTTAAGGTCATGCGCCTTGCAGGTCAATGCACGGCACTCCTCCTTGCAAAGGTCAGCAGCGATAAGCAGAACCGCATCGGCACCCGCTGCACGTGCCTCAAACAGCTGGTACTCATCAATGATGAAATCCTTGCGCAGTATGGGTATTTCAACAGCACCACGGACATGAGGTATGAAATCAAGCCTCCCTCCAAAGTATTTATTGTCAGTAAGTATGCTCAGGGCCGATGCCCCACCCTCTGCGTACCTGGGCACCACATCCATAGGCCGGACGTTTTCATGTATCCAGCCTTTGGAAGGGCTCTTGCGCTTGAACTCCGCAATTATGCCGTATGGACTGGCGGCCAGCGCTCTGCTCATGCTGCGGGCATGGATCCCGTCAGCCATCAGCTTTTCAACCTTGGAATATAGTCCACGGGGTGGAACCAGTTTTTTCTGCTGCTCCAGCTCCACACGCTTCCAGGCCACTATCTCCTGCAGTATATCGGTCATTGGTTAATCTCTACGAATTTGCGGAAAGCCTTGAGCGCACGACCGCTGTTTATTGATTCACGCGCCATAGCCACACTGTCTTCTACACTCATGTTACGGTCCATTATGCCTATTCCGCAGGCAGCGTTGGCTATTATCACGTTCTTCTGCGCATCAGTGGCCTTCCCCTCCAGCACATTGTCGAATACGGTCTTGGCATCGGATATCGTGTAGCCTCCAAAAATATCTTCAGGCATTACATAATCCAGCCCCATATCCTTGGGAGTGAACACCTTTTCATAGTAATTGGTCACCACCTTGAATCCGCTCGTCAGTGAAATCTCGTCATAACCGTCATAACTCGTGATGACTCCGAAATTGTCACCTATACGCTGATGGATATTCACATAAAGCCTCAGCTGAGCTTGTGTGGCCGTTCCGTGCAGTGAGTTCCTGGGATGACACGGATTCACGAGCGGACCCAGCAGATTGAAGCATGTGGGTATGCCCAAAGCCCTGCGGGTGGGCCCCACTGATTTCATTCCGTATGCGAATAGAGGCGCATGGAAATAACATACGCCTGATTCGTCAAGCGAGCGGCGCAGTTTGTCCTTATCATCAGTGAACTTCACTCCATGCTCCTGGAGTACATTACTGGCACCGCTCACGCTGCTGCTGCCGCTGTTCCCGTGCTTGGTAACCTTATATCCTGCACCTGCTATCACAAATGCTGAGCATGTGCTTATATTGAAGGTATTCTTGCCGTCACCGCCCGTACCCACTATGTCGAGCGTATTCTCTGAATCCAGGTCTATATGCTTGCCTGTCTCAAGCAGTCCCTGACGGAACCCTAACAGTTCATCCACAGTCACTCCTCTGGTCTGGATAGCCATCAGCAGAGCGGCTATCTGCTGTTCATTGTACTTGCCGTCAATAATTGTCAGCATAATGGCGTGCGCCTCATCCTGTGTCAGTGTGACACCGTCAATCAGTTTTAAAAGGTACTGTTTCATAGTTTTTATTTATTATTCAACCAGTTATTGATTATAGTCTTTCCCTGTGGAGTCAGTACGCTCTCAGGGTGATATTGTATTCCCCGTATATCATATTCACGGTGTCTGAGGGACATGATATAGCCGTCATCGCTGCGGCCTGTCACCTCTATGCATTCTGGCAGATCCTTGTCATCGACCACCCACGAGTGGTAACGCCCTACCTCAAACTCTGCTGGCAGGCCTTTGAAAAGGTAATCCTGGACCGTGATACGTACCGGTGTAGCAACTCCATGAACCACGTTTCCTATGTTGAGCAGTCTGGCTCCGAAAGCCTCACCTATAGCCTGATGCCCCAGACAGATACCTAAGATAGGCTTGCGTCCGGCGTATGATTTGATAACCTGAGGCATAAGTCCTGCCTCGCTGGGTATTCCGGGACCCGGAGAGAGTACAATCCTGTCATACTGCTCCAGATCCTCAAGGCGGAACATGTCGTTACGAACTACGGTCACACTTGCCCCGAGCTCCTTAAGGAGATGGCTCAGATTATATGTGAATGAGTCATAATTGTCTATTATTACGGTCTTTATCATAACTTCTCTGCCATTAGGATTGCCTTGCGCAGTGCGCCCAGCTTGTTGTTAACCTCCTGTAATTCATACTCCACATCGCTCTTGGCCACAATACCGCCGCCGGCCTGGAACCAGAGTTCACCGTTACGGCTCACAAAGGTGCGTATGGTGATGGCCTGGTTCAGATCGCCGTTAAAGCCTATAAAGCCGATGCAGCCGCCGTAGGCACCGCGGTTATGCGGCTCATACTCACTTATAAGCTGCATGGCGCGTACCTTGGGCGCGCCGCTCAGTGTGCCGGCCGGGAAAGTGTCAATGAATGCCTTTACGGGATCGGCATCATTGTCCAACTCTCCCGATACGCGGCTTACCAGGTGTATTACATGGCTGTAGTATTGCATATCCTTGTAAAAGTCTATGTGTACGTTGTGGCAGTTGCGGCTCAGGTCGTTGCGGGCCAGATCCACAAGCATCACGTGCTCGGCATTCTCCTTGGGATCATTCTTAAGGTAGAGGGCGTTCTCGCGGTCCTGCTCGGCATTACCGGTACGTCTGGTGGTGCCTGCAATGGGATCGATGTATGCCTGTCGGCCCTGAATGCGGCAGTGAGTCTCGGGGCTTGATCCGAATATCCTGAATCCGCCAAAGTCAAAGTAGAACAGGTACGGACTGGGATTGATGCTACGCAGAGCGCGGTAAAGCTGAAAATCATCACCTGTATATGCCTGCCTGAAACGGCGTGATAGTACTATCTGGAACACGTCACCGCGCTTGCAGTGGGCTATTCCGCGGCGTATGTTCTCACGGTGCTCATCATCCGTGAGCGTGCTGGTGCACTCTCCCACTGCCCGGAAACTGAACGTATGGTACGTGGGTGCGCTAAGGCTGTGCTCAAACTTGTCCAGAGAGTCAGTCTCTCCATCAGCAAGCAGCTCCGTAAGAGTCAGCTCATTGCTGAAATGGTCAAACACAGCAATTTTCTTGAACAGTGTGTACTGCATATCGGCAGCATCGTTCTCCTTCTGGGTCTCGTCCTTGATGCTTATGTTCTCAAAGTAACGTACGGCATTGAACGTGGTGAATCCGTACAGGCCGCAGTAGTTACAGCCCTCACCCTCTATGCTGAAATGGCTCAGGAAATCATCTATCAGTCTGGCAGCATCATAATCAGGGCCTATTACATGTTCCTGTGTGGTCCCGTCGGGCAGCAGCATAAATCCTGTCCCATGTGCTATACTTACAGTCGCTACCGGATTAATGGCAATGAATGATTTGGAGTTCTCAACACCGTGATAGTCTGAGCTCTCCATGAGTACGCTCTGTGAGTAAAGGTCTCGTACGTTGAGATATGCCGTCACTGGCGTAAGCAGGTCACCGGCCACCTTCCGGCTTGCCGTATGGTAATTAAATTGCTTCATAGTCAATCTCATCTTTATGTTTGAGGTATGTGTTAAGGTCCTTGTCACCGCGACCGCTGACAGTAAGCACCACAACATCATCCTTCTGGAAGTTCATCCTGGGCAGCATGGCCAGCGCATGGCTGCTTTCAAGTGCCGGAATGATGCCTTCCAGTCTGGTCAGCTCAAAAGCGGCCTGAAGGGCCTCGCTGTCTTTTATGGCCATCACCTGGGCGCGTCCGGTCTTGTAGAGGTTGCAGTGTATGGGGCCTGTGCCGGGATAATCCAGTCCGGCTGATATGGAATAAGGCTCTATTATCTGTCCGTCGGGGGTCTGCATCACCATGATACGGCTTCCGTGCAGTATTCCGGGGGTTCCTATCTCCATCGATGCTGCTGTCTGCGGGGTGTCTATTCCCATTCCTCCGGCCTCTCCAAGAACTATCTTAACCCGCTCATCATCAATATAATGATATATCGTTCCTGCAGCATTGCTGCCTCCGCCTACACAAGCCATCAGATAGTCAGGATAGTCACGTCCTTCTTTCTCCTGCAGCTGCTCCCTTATCTCGGCCGAAATCACACTTTGCAGTCTGGCCACCATATCGGGATACGGATGCGGACCTACCGTGCTTCCTATAATATAGAAAGTATCGGCCGGATGACAGCACCAGTCGCGGATGGCCTCATTGGTGGCATCCTTGAGTGTCTTGTTACCGCTGTGAACCGGCATAACCTCGGCCCCGAGCATCCGCATACGCTCCACATTCACTGCCTGGCGCTCCACATCCAGCGCACCCATATAAACCCTGCAGGGCATATTCATAAGCGCGCAGACGGTTGCTGTGGCCACACCATGCTGCCCTGCACCGGTCTCGGCAATGATGCGGGTCTTGCCCATACGCTTGGCCAGCAGGATCTGCCCTATTGAGTTGTTTATCTTGTGGGCACCGGTGTGGTTCAGGTCCTCACGCTTCAGGTACAGTTTGCAGCCGTACTTTTGGCTCATGCGTGATGCGTAATACAGCGGGCTTGGACGGCCTACATAGTCACGCAGCAGCGCATGGTACTCTTCCTGGAACTCACGGCTCTCAATAATGGGTAGGTAGCTCTCTTTCAGTGTCTCCACGGTCTTGTAGAGAATCTCGGGGATGTAAGCGCCTCCAAACTCTCCGTAGTAACCGTTACTGTCAATCTGATAAGTATTCATTGTTTATAATTTGAATTGTTGGAACTAAAAAAGGCCCTTCGTGAGTACCGAAGAGCCTTTTTATTATATGTTCATTTATGGATATATGGCTTCTACCTCACGATTTTATGTATCCTGAGTTCTGCCACCACCAGAATGAAATGTTCATTATCATGTTTCCGTTGTTTGTGCTGCAAATTTATGAACAAAAAGTCAATATGGAACAAACAAAAGGATGTTTTTTATTACAAATTTTTATCCGAATGTAATAATTCGGTAAGAATAATTGACAATTGGTTTGCATTCCCGGGAAATACTATTCCCTTTATCCCCACAGCAATCGCGGCGCAGACATTATCAGTGCGGTCATCAATGAAAACACACTCCTCCGCATTGAGATTGAATTTGGACAACAACAGATTATATACGGCCGGATCCGGTTTGACCAGTTTGACCGAACTTGAAACCACATAGCTGTCTATGCTGGCCATTGTCCTGAAACGGCGACGGGCATCGGCAAATGTAGCTGCTGGCCAGTTGGTCAGACCATATACCCCCACTCCGTCACGTTTAAGCTCCTGGATAAGCTCGTACATGCCCGGGATATCACCGCGGCACATATCAAACCAGCGGTCACGGAACAACGCCACAGTATCGGCATACTCAGGGAAAGCATCCTGAAGCTCAGCCACACACACGTCCATGCTCTCACCCCTGTCCATGCGGGTGAACCATTCACGGTTACAAACATTCTCGGTAAAGAACCGGCATTTCTCCTCATCGCCATTGAATACGGGCAGGAACAGGTACTTCGGGTTCCAGTCCACCAGAACGTTACCGTAATCGAATATCACGTTTCTTATCATCCCTACTGCAGGCTGTTTATTGAATCCGTCGGATCAGCGGCCACAATAACGGTATCAGGAACGGACAGTCCCACCATCTTCATATATCCGCTCACGGCACGGATAAACTCAGGCATATCCTCAGGCTTGATGGGTTCCACAGCGGGAAGGTCCATTCTGAGCGGGTCTATGGCTGTGCCGTCCTTGAACACACGATAGTCCAGATGCGGGCCTGTGGCCATACCCGTGGCACCCACGTAACCTATCAGCTGCCCCTGTGTCACATGTGTCCCCTGGTTTATGCCGCTGGCAAATCCGCGTAAGTGCATATACTCGGTAGTATATGTTGAGTTATGCTTTATCTTCAGATAGTTTCCGCCACCCTTGCTGTCCCAGCCCTTGGTTATGACCACTCCGTCACCCACTGAATATACGGGAGTGCCGGAGGGAGCGGCATAATCCACACCATGATGTGCGCGTACCACCTTGGTTATGGGATGTACGCGTGCATTGGAGAACCGGGAGCTTATCCTGGAATAATTGAGAGGAGCCTTTAGGAAGGCACGGCGCAGGCTCGTCCCCTTCTCGTCAAAATACTCGCCACGTTCATCCTCATAAGTGTAGCGGAACGCGTAGTGGTTACTGCCCCCGGTTATAAAATTGCTTGCCAGAATATTACCGTTGCCCACTCTGACGCTGTCGGCATATACCTCCTCATAATATACGCTGAAAGAGTCATTCTTCTGTATCCCGAAGAAATCTATCGTCCATGAATATACATCGGACAGCATACCCGCAAGCTCAGGGTCAGCGCCCTTATCTATCATGGCGTTCCAGAGCGATGACTGAATGCTGCCGCTCACAAAATTCAGGACTGTGTCAGTGGGTATGGAACCGGTATAGCTGTATATGCTGTCCGTCAGGGAATAGACCACATAATCAGTCTTGTTGATATCATATACGAAATAACGTGCGGTGGACAGTGAGTCCCTGTCCCGCACTATATGATACGGCTTACCTGCCTGTATCTTCCTCACGCTCCATGTCTCCTGCGATGCCTGGTCCACTTGATGCACCGTCTGCAGGGAAACGCCGTTCCTGGTCAGGATAGTTGAGAGCAGCTCGTTACGTCCTATCACGCTGTCCGTGATATCGAGGCTGTCCACGCATATTCCCCACCGGATATCACGTACGGGAGCGGATTCGGCCGTAGGTTCTTCCACAGGGATGTTACGGACACTCTTGTGCCCGCATGAGCATAGCCCCGCTGTCAACAACCCTATCAGAACCAGCCTGTATCTCATCCCTCTATTCCCGCAAATCCTTCAATAATCTCACTGTGCAGAGCATCGCTAACCGGCACAAGCGGCAGGCGCATCACGTTTTCAAGCATATTGCGGTCTGACATCACTGCCTTCACCCCGCACGGGTTACCCTCCTTGAACATAAGCCCGTAAAGCGGCATCAGACGCTTTTGGATAGCCTCAGCTTCATCAAACCGTCCCTCCATAGTGAGGTGCACCAGCCTTCCGTATGTGGCAGGTATGGCGTTGCCAATCACTGATATCACTCCGGCAGCACCTTTCCTGATGGTCTCCAGTGCCAGGCTGTCATCACCTACTATCACACGGAACGTATCGGGAGCGCCATCTATCAGCTGCTCTATCTGGTCAATCTTGCCGGATGCCTCCTTCACCCCTATCACATTGGGAAACTCCCGTGCAATACGCAGTGTAGTCTCCACCGTCATGTTCACGCCCGTACGTCCGGGAACATTATATAGTATCAACGGTTTTGCCGATGCTTTGGCTATCTCACGGAAATGCCTGTATATACCCTCCTGTGAAGGTTTGTTGTAATACGGAACCGCACTCAGTATCCCGTCTATCCCGTCCGTCTGATAGAGCTTTATCTGTTCCAGTACAGTGGCCGTGCAGTTGCTGCTGCATCCCACCATCAGGGGGATGCGTCCCTTCACCTGTCTTATCACAAATCTGGTCACCGAGAGGCGTTCATCGGATGAGAGCGTAGGAGTCTCGGCAGTAGTACCGAGCACGCACAGGAAATCCGTACCGCCTGCTATGAGGTTTTCCACGATTCCGGCCAGAGCGTCATAGTCTATCTGACCGTCCTGCTTGAATGGTGTCACCAGCGCAACACCCAGTCCCTTAAAAGGGTAATGACAATTCATTGGTTATTATTGTTGGTTTTTCATTAATCAATTCCAGAAACTCACTCTCACTCATCAGCTTCACGCCAAGGCTCTGAGCCTTCTCCCGTTTGGCCGGACCCATGTTGTCCCCAGCCAGTACGAATGATGTCTTGGCCGATATGCTGCCGGCATTCTTCCCTCCGTGACGCTCTATCAGCTCCTTGTACTCATCACGTGAATGGTGGTTGAACACACCGCTTATCACTATAGTCTTTCCGGCCAGAACATCACTTCCGTTCATCCCCGCCTGTTCCGTCACCTCCATCCGGAGTCCGTACTCCCTCAGGCGGCTCACCAGCTCCCTGCTGCGCTCATCACGGAAAAACGTCACAATGCTCTGGGCTATCTTGCCGCCTATCTCATTGACTGCCGTAAGCTCCTCAACAGAAGCGTTCTCCAAAGCCTCCATGGACTTGAACGCACGGGCCAGTATCTTGGCCACTGTCTCTCCCACAAAACGTATCCCTATGGCGAATAACACCCTTTCAAACGGCACGCTGCGGGAATTCTCTATTCCGCGTACTATATTCACGGCTGATTTCTCCCCCATACCCTCCAGCCTGCATATATCTATGGCCTTTAGCGTATATAGGTCAGCTATGTCCCTTATGAGTCCAGCCTGATAGAACTGATCTATCGTCTCCGTACCCAGACCGTCTATATTCATCGCCTTACGGCTCACAAAATGCTCTATGCGCCCCTTAATCTGCGGCGGACAGCTTATAGAATTAGGGCAGTAAAACGCAGCCTCACCCTCATAACGTATCAGCTTAGTGCCGCATTCGGGACAGACCTGTGCAAACTGCACGGGATCCCCCATCAGCAGAGAGCGTGAATCCAGGTCCACGGCAGTAATCTTGGGGATTATCTCACCCCCCTTCTCCACATATACCATATCGCCTATATGCAGGTCCAGCCCCTTTATTATATCGGCATTATGCAGAGTGGCGCGCTTTACTATAGTACCGGACAACTGGACAGGATCAAGATTAGCCACCGGTGTCACAGCTCCGGTACGTCCCACCTGGAACGACACGCTGTTCAGCCGTGTGAGCTGCCTCTCTGCCTGGAACTTGTACGCAATGGCCCATCGCGGTGACTTGGCCTTGAACCCCAGGTTACGCTGCTGCCTCAGGGAATTCACCTTGAGAACTATACCGTCAGTAGCCACAGGCAGGTTCCTGCGTTCCGTTTCCCAATAATCTATATACTCCAGCACCTCCTCTATTGTGGTGCATTTCTTCATGTGGTCCGACACCTTGAAACCCCATCTCTGTGCCTCCATCATGTTCTCATAATGGCCGTCACAGGGCAGTTGCTCACCCAGCAGATAATACAGGTATGAATCCAGCTGCCTGCGTGCCACCTCCTGCGGATTCTGCAGCTTCAGTGTGCCCGATGCCGCATTCCTGGGATTGGCAAACAGCGGCTCCTCCTGCTCTTCACGCTCCGTATTCAGCTTCTCGAACGATGTCCATGGCATCAGCACCTCCCCGCGTATCTCAAAGCTGCGGGGCCAGTCCCCCTTCTGGAGCACCAGCGGAACAGACCTTATGGTACGCACGTTATCAGTCACAATATCACCCTTGACTCCGTCGCCGCGCGTGACAGCCTGAACCAGCTTACCCTCCTCATATATGAGTGAAATGGAAAGACCGTCATACTTGAGCTCACAGCAAATCTCGAACGGCTCGTTGAGCAGTCCGCTCACTCGCTGGAAGAAATCACGCACCTCCTGCCCGCTGTACGTATTGTCCAGGGAAAGCATGGGATAACGGTGCTCGGCCTGCTCAAAACCCCTGCTCAGGTCACTGCCCACACGTTGCGTGGGGGAATTCGGGTCGTAAAGTTCAGGATGACGCTCTTCCAGGTCTATGAGCTCATGCATAAGCTTGTCGAACTCCATATCAGAGATGACGGGAGCGTTCTGCACATAATACAGGTTATTGTACTTATGCAGCAGTTCGCGTAGCTCCAATATCCGTTCCGTTTCGCTCATTTTGGGATATCCCTGAAAGAGTTGTTTTCAGACCGCGAATTTACGCATAATTTTGTAATTTTGCAGGCGTTCAGAGTACATATTTATGCGCATAGACATACTTACCGTTTTCCCCGATATGCTTGAGGGTTTCTTTAACTGCTCAATGATGGCACGTGCCCAGAAAGCCGGTCTTGCCGAGATTCATCTGCATGACATAAGGGACTACACCACCGATAAGCACCACAAGACCGATGACTATCCCTTTGGAGGCTGTGCCGGCCTTGTAATGAAGATAGAACCCATAGACCGCCTCATAACCGACCTCAAGTCACAGCGGGATTACGATGATGTAATATACACATCCCCTGACGGAGAGCAGTTCAACCAGAAAACCGCCAACAGCCTCTCGCTTCTAAACAACATAATCATCCTGTGCGGTCACTACAAAGGAATAGACTACCGCATCCGCGAGCATCTGATAACCCGTGAGATAAGCATCGGTGACTATGTCCTCACCGGAGGAGAACTGGCCGCCGCCGTAATGACCGACAGCATCGTCCGCCTCATACCCGGAGTATTGTCCGATGAGCAGTCCGCCCTCTCCGACAGCTTCCAGGACAACCTCCTGGCCCCGCCGGTCTATACCCGCCCAGCCGACTACAAAGGCTGGCGCGTCCCCGACGTCCTCCTATCCGGAAACCAAGCCCTGATAGACGATTGGGAATTCCAGCAATCCCTGGAGCGAACCAGAAAGTTAAGGCCAGACCTCTTGCAGTAACCCTACTAAGCGAGCGGAACTTTTGGGTTGTTAGCAGGCAAAACCATAGACGCCCATGTCTCTGTGAATGGGAGGGGCCCGCGCTGAAGGCGTGGGAGGGATAGCGCAAAGCGCGTAGTTTTGACGCTAATAACCCAAAAGTTCCCCCAAATAGTTATTCTAAGGCTCCAATTATTTCTTGAACGGAGGTGAAGTTATGACGTTCAAGGTATTCCTCGATTCCGTCAATGACTTTTCCGGAGATGGAGGGATCTATGAAGTTGGCCGTGCCGATCTGTACGGCCGATGCACCAGCAAGCAGGAACTCGACAGCATCAGTAGCGGAGCAGATGCCACCCAGTCCTATGACAGGAATTTTTACCGCCTTAGCCGTCTGCCACACCATACGCAGGGCCACCGGTTTTACCGCTGGACCGCTCATACCGCCAGTAATGGTGGAAAGAATCGGTTTCCGCCTCTCGGCATCAATGGCCATACCCAGCATAGTGTTTATGAGCGACACACTGTCAGCACCCGCACCCTCCACGGCACGCGCTATTTCAGTAATATCAGTAACATTAGGTGAAAGCTTTACAATCAGAGTCTTATCATATGCCTTACGCACGGCTTCCACAACCTGGGCCGCGCTATCAGGATTAACTCCGAAAGCCATCCCTCCCTGCTTCACATTGGGACAGGATATATTAAGCTCTATTGCCGGAATATCATCAAGGGTGTTGATTATACAGGCTGTCTGAACATAGTCATCAATACAGGACCCTGATACGTTCACAATGATATTTGTCTGTATTTTTCTAACCTCCGGATAGATATGGTCCACAAAATGGTCCACACCCTTGTTCTGTAATCCCACCGCATTCAGCATACCGGACGGAGTCTCGGCCATACGGGGATAAGGATTACCCTGTCGGGGATTAAGTGTCGTACCCTTCACTATGATGGCACCCAGACGGCTTATATCCATGAAATCAGCATATTCGGTACCATACCCGAATGTGCCCGATGCTGTCATCACCGGGTTCTTGAGCTCCAGCGAGCCTATCTTAGTATTCAGTTGAACCATTTCAGTCTGTCAATATTGAAAACCGGACCCTCCTTACAAACACACACATTACCGCTGTCGGCAGTATCCTCCACACAACACAGACATGCGCCTATACCACACGCCATACGATGCTCCAGTGACACCTCGCAAGCCGTCTCATGCTCCCGGGCCCAATGCGCCACAGCCTTGAGCATAGGCGTGGGACCACAGGCATATATACTGTCAAATGACTCACTGTCAAACAACAGGCTGTGATCAGTCACAAACCCCTTCTCCCCGGCTGAACCATCCTCGGTAGTCATGAACAGACTGCCGTATTTCATGAACTCCTCCTTGCGCAGTATCAGCTCCTCATTACGTCCTCCAAACAGGAAAACAGGTCTTATGGCATGAGCTGCAAGCTCCTGCCCGAGAAACAGCAGCGGAGCCACACCCACTCCGCCGCCAATCAGCAGCGGACGTGCCACATGGGTGCTCCTGTAGCTGAAACCGTTGCCCAGAGGAAGTACCACATTTACCGTATCACCTGCCTTGAGAGCGGCGAGTGACGCAGTACCCTCACCCACAACCTGTATCAGGAATTCTACGGTACTCTTCTCTTTATCAATAGAATGTATTGAGACAGGCCTGCGTAAAAGCACCCTTGCCGACGGCACCTGAATCTCGGCAAACTGTCCTCCCACCATATCCGGAAGCCCCTTATCATTACGTAGAGTGAGCAGAGTCACACCCGGCCCCACCATACGGTTGTCCTCCACCTCAAGGTCCAACTGGTATTTCTTCATACTTGACATATTGTTATGCGAAGGTAACTTATTAAATTGAGAATTGGATTATGAATACAAAAAAACAAGACCTGCGTACTCCCGTTATGGGCTTACGCAGGTCCTGACATTCCTGTTATCCAATCGGCAAGAGATCAATCAGGATCAGAATTCAACCATGTTCTTGAATTCGCCCCACTCAAGACGCCTCTTGTAGTTGAAGAGCTGGCCCTTCGGGACATACACCTTGCAGTTCTGCTTGGTTACATCCTCGAACACAGTCGGGCAGTTATGCGGCGGGAAAATACCGCGTGAGTTTATAGTAGCCAGTTTTTCACATCCGAAGAATGACTCCACGCCTATAATCCTCACGTTACCACCCAGCGTAACCTCCTCCAGAGCCTTGCAGTTCTTGAAAGCATAGTCACTGATAGCTGTAACGAAATTACCTACAGTCAGTTTCTTCAAGTAAGCGCAGTCCTGGAAAGCCTCAGGGCAAATGAATGACACCTCCTCATTAATGATATACTCCACAATATTCCTCTTGGCGGGATACTTGATGAGCATCTTGTTGTCCTTACTGAACAGGATACCGTCCACATCCATATAGACGGGATTGTTCTGGTTAACGGAAATCTTTGTGAGTGCAGAGCATCCGCTGAAAGCGTTGTTCAAAATACGGTTAATGCTATAGGGGATGTTAATTGATGTCACGTTAGTGCAGCCCTTGAAAGCATTGTCATCAATCTCCACAACCCTGAACATGAACTCCTCATTGGCACCTGAAACCACGAATGACGGGATGTCAATGTCACCCTTATATGCGCTGTAGCCCTCATCAGGACTCTTGCGGCCACCGGTGCGGTCCCATGTAAGGGCCACATTGCCGAAATTATCCAGAATCCTATAATACAAGGTGGTACCGTTGTTGTATTTGGCAGTTATAATCTGATTTTCAATCGTTGCGTCAAGCTGCTTGACAAGAATAGTCTGCCAAATCTCTTTCTGACTGTCATCTGTAGCATTTTTGCTGGTTTTGCAACCACTCAAAACAATGAGTGACAAAGCGATGATTAAGAAATATCTTTTCATAAGTAAGATTTGTTTATTGTTTCTGGAAGCAAACTTAACTCCTATTCTTTAAAAAAACAAAAAAACAGTATTATTTTTTTAATTGTAACGGGGAAAATTTTTGGTATGTTCCGTCCTCATAGAAAACCACAATCTCTTTTACTCTCATGGGCTGCTCATCATTCTGGAGTGGTATTTCATTGTTAACTGTTTTGTTTTCAGCTTTTTTCCTCGTTTTTGAAGGCTTTCCAGACGCTTCATGGCTTGAAAATTCGGCTTCCGCACCGGCATCAGTACGGAATACGCTATTCTCAACGTTCCTGAACAGGGGATAATCATCGTCGTTCACCTCTTTATTATTCTTGAACGGATTCCCGTTACCGTACAAAAGCCATTCCAGGTTTACATCCGGAAGGGCATCATATATGCTCTTGACCACATTCAGGCTGGGGTCATTCCTCCCGTTAAGAATATGTTGCAGTGTTGAACGCTGGATTCCTACAGTCTGCGCAAACTGAGTGGCCGACATACCGAGCATCTCCATCAGATTATTAATTCTGTCTCTCATACCTTATGAAAAATGGATCAAAACAATACTTGTTACAAATGTAAAACAACTTTTTGTCTAATCAAAATCACAAATGTATAATACAAATGTGGCGCTACAAATGTAAAACACACATGGAAATATAAGATGGATAACCATAAGCTCAACCACCCGTTCCAGCCAGGAAACAACAAATGAAAATAGGTTTAGAAATTATATGTAAAAATCTGATAAATAAGTCATTATTTATAAAAACAAGGTTTTCCTCATCCCAAAAGCCCCCTTTTGTATAACAGTTTTGGTCATATTAATCCAACAGTTTAAATCAAACAAACTATATACTCTGAAAAACAGTAATTTAAAACAAATATATAATAATGTATAGCCGAGGAAACACCTTGCATTATGTATCTTGTGACAATTGTCATATATTATACATTTGGATTATCAGTTCAGTTTTATAACTACTCTGAACATATAATCCAATTGTACTAATTTCAAGAAATAACACAATTGTAAAAGTTAATAATGATTAAATCCCATTTTTGCTCCCATAATTATGAGCACCTGAAATCCTAATCGCTGAGAATTCAATATTTCTCACCAATTCCTATTACGGTCCGGAAAAAACGGTTTTTCAGGAAAACGGAAAAAGCCGGAAAACCATACGGAAATCCGGCCTGTTTTATTTGATGGTGTGAAATAGATCAGTGAAGAATGATATAAAGCAGTTCCTTCAGGAGTCCCTCGCCCGTATTGGCGGTTGCGTCCACACCTTTTGACTTGGCGTCATACTTACGGATGGCGCTGATTATATTCATAGCTTGTGTGGCCGTATAGTTTCTCATTCCGGTAATATAATCCCTGACTCCCCAGACGTTCCTCAGTCCCAGTTGGTCAGCTATACCTGCATCGGTCTTATCCGGAGCATAGAATGCCAGCATCAGATTGGCGAAGAACGGGAAAATAGCGGCTGTAACCAGCTGCATCGGGTACATTTTTGGATTGCTCTCATAGTATGCGGCTATACGGTTAGCCTTAAGCACATCCTTGTTTACCAGAGCATCCTTGAACTCGAAAATATTGAAATCCTTGCTGATTCCCACCCGCTCCTCAATGAATTCCGGAGTTATCTCAGTCTTCCCCTGGGGCATGGCTATCACAAGCTTGTTCATCTCTGAGTTCATCCTGCTCAAATCAGCCCCTACAGCCTCTGTGAGCATGGAAATACCCTTCGGTGTTATCGTCATGCCGTTCTCACTCATGAACTCCTCCACGAATGAAGGAATGGCATCCTCGCGTATCTTCCTGGATTCAAACAGCACCCCTGCACTCTCTATCTCGCCTGTCACTTTCTTACGGCGGTCCAGAGTACCGTTCTTGTGGCAAAATACAAGCACTGTGCTCATCTGGGGCTTCCTCATGTATGCGGAAAGGATATCGGACGGTGATGCAGCCCCTGAACCTTCGGCATCTTTCTTCATCAGGTTCTGTGCCTCCTTGACTATTATCACCTGTCTGTCTGCCCCCATCGGATATGCTCTGGCGCGTTGGATTACCTCGCTCATACTGGTCTCACTGCCATACAGCACCAGCTGATTGAAATCCCGAGCCTCCTCCGGCAGGGCATTCTCCCTTATGTAATCTGATAAAGAGTCAATGAAAAACGGTTCATCACCCATAAGATAATAAACCGGCTTGTAGATGCCCTTTTTAAGTTCAGCCAGAATCTGCCTATATGTTGTTCCCGATGTTGCCATTTCAATTCGTTTCTTTACCTTTGCCTTGCAGTTAAGGTCTTATTGCAAAGATATAATGAATCAGTTGAAATTGCCTCCGTTTGATGCCAAAATAAGCGGGCATGATGACAAAACCGTCATCTGGGACCCTGTTCGGAACAAGTGGGTACGTCTCACTCCGGAAGAGCATGTAAGACAGGCATTCGTATCATATCTTGTCCATTATAAAGGCTTTCCGCTCTCCCATATTGCCAATGAGCAGACCATCACCCTGAACGGCATGAGCCGCCGCTGTGATTCCGTTATTTATGACCGTTGCGGAGCCCCACGCATCATAGTAGAATACAAGGCTCCTGAGGTGTCCGTCAGCTCCAAGGTCTTTCAGCAGATATCCCGTTACAACCTGGTCCTCAAGGTGGATTGGCTTATAGTCACCAACGGTCTCACCCATTATTGCATACGCATGGACTACAGCACCGGCAGTTACACCTTCCTCCAGGACATCCCCACCTATGGCTCACTCTGATATCCTGCGCGTATCACCGGGGGATTACTCTTCAGCGGCAGCCTTACGGGTACGCCTCTTGGGAGCGGCTTCCACCTGCTTGTGCTCCTCCTTCACGCCTGCAAGCTCCGGGTCGATAATGATACGGCCGCAATACTCGCAAACAATAATTTTCTTACGCATACGTATATCAAGCTGACGCTGAGGCGGAATCTTGTTGAAGCAGCCTCCGCATGACTCACGCTGAACATATACTATGCCCAGACCATTACGGGTATTGTTACGGATACGCTTGAATGACTGCAGCAGACGCGGTTCGATAGACTGCTCCAGGTTCTTGCAGCGCTCACGCAGTTTCTCCTCTTCCTGGCGTGTCTCCTCAATGATCTCCTCAAGCTCGCTCTTCTTGATCTCCAGATCCTGCTGCTTCTCGGCAATCAGCTCCTGACTGCGGGCCTGCTCCTCATTCTTGGCGTTTATGGCAGCTGTATAATCACGGATATGCTTCTCTGCCAGCTCAATATTCAGAGTCTCGTACTCAATCTCCTTGTTCAGGGAATCGAACTCACGGTTGTTACGCACGTTGTTCTGCTGCTCCGTAAACTTGGCAATCAGGCCCTTGGACTTCTCCATAGCCACCTTGTTCTCAGCAATACCCTTGGAGAGCTGCGTCAGCTCCACCTGAATCTTTTCTATCCTTGTGCTCAGTCCTGCCAACTCATCCTCAAGGTCCTGAACCTCCAGCGGGAGCTCTCCGCGTAAAGTCTTGATCTTGTCAATCTCACTCAGCATCGTCTGAAGCTGATAAAGTGATGTCAGTTTCTCTTCCACCGACAGTTCGGCCGGATCTTTCTTTGTCTCTTTTGCCATAGTCAATAATATATGTTTGTCAAATCTTTCATTCCGTAAAATAATGCACCGGATTTGTGTTAAGTCCGGTCATAAGTACCTTCAGACAGGGATGTTTGCTGCGAATGACGTCCTTCAGTAACTCCACCGTGTACTGTTCGCTCTCATAATGGCCGGTCTCCACCAGTTTTATAACCCCATCATATCCGAAGAAACGGTGATACCCTATCTCGCCTGTCATGAAAGCATCGGCACCTGCAGCCACAGCCTTCTCTATCAGGAAGGCGCCTGAACCTCCGCATAGAGCCATCCTCCTGACAGGACGTCCCAACTCACCGTTATGCCTTATACAGGCCACACCGAACCTCTCCTTTATCAAAGCAAGCAACTCCTGCCCGGAAAGCGGTTGCGGGAATGTACCTATTATACCTGCACCGTTTCCGTCCGGATGTTCGTCAAGCGGCTTCACGTCCGTAATCCCAAGGATCCTGGCTATCCGCATATTCACACCTTCGGCCACATTGTCCAGATTCGTATGGCTGGCATATATCGTGATTCCAGCCTTTACAGCGTCCATCACAATGCTGCCTATGCTGTCATCCGTAAGCCTTTTCAGCGGCCTGAACAGCAGCGGATGGTGTGACACAATCAGGTTGCATCCGTTACGTATGGCCTCATCCACAACCTGACGGGTCACGTCCAAACACAATAAAACCCCTGAAACTTCGGTCTCTGTAGTTCCAACCTGCAAGCCTGAATTATCGTAATCATCCTGCAGTGGCAGAGGCGCGAATCTCTCAAGGGTATCAATCACCTCCCTGATTTTCATCACCTTTATCTTTCTGTGCTGCAAAGATACACAATTTAATTGAGAATTGAGAATTGAGAATTGAGAATTAATACGCAGAACCTGCGTAAAAAAATTGCCACGCACCGCATGGCAATTCTCAATTCTCAATTCTCAATTCTCAATTCTCAATTTTTAAATCAAGCCCAATATCACCTTGTAGGAGTGAACCTCATCCGGATCGCCCAGCTCCTTGCCCGGAGTGTCGGACAGCTTGACGCAGCGATAGACGTGCTGGCGGGGGTTGACCTGGAAAGTCTTGAGTTTCATTACAATATTCAGCGGCTTCACCGTACCCACATCGTTCGTCAGGTTGGTACCTATGCCGAATGATACCTTTATCCTGCCCTCAAAGTACTTCTGGATGGCCAGTGCTCGGTCAAAGTCAAGAGCGTCGCTGAACACTATTGACTTTGTCATCGGGTCTATATGATATGACTCGTATTTGGCTATAATCTTGTCACCGAACTCGAACGGATCACCGCTGTCATGACGTACGCCGTCATAAAGCTTGGCCATATCCAGTGAGAAGTTACGCAGGAACACCCGTGTGGTAAAGCAGTCCGGCAGCATCGTACCCATAGCACCGCCGTAGATCTCGGCCCAGTGGCGCATCACATAGTAGTTGGCCTCCTTGGGGCCCATAAATGCGGCTGTTGCCATCATCAGCTCATGCGCCATAGTGCCTATAGGCTTCAGGTCCGGACGTATGGACTGGTATTTCATGGCAAAATACACTGTGGAGGACCCGATGAAAAACTTGCAGTTACGGGCCAGATACTCCGTCACATGATCCTCCACCTCATGTGAATAACGGCGTCTCATACCGAAATTGGCAAACTTCAGCTTGTTCTCGTTGGAGATGGCCACCTTCTTCTCAAGCTGACGGTCTATGTACTCCCAGTCCGGCTCCGTCTTCTCGTAAGTCTTGTAATAGACCTCGGACACAGTGCTCAGGATAGGTATCTCGTAAAGAGTCACCTTATAGATAAGGTCCGTGGCCTCAATATGCAGATGTCCCTCCTCATCCAGTGAAATACGGATAATGTCAGGATTGAACCTGAACCCCATCAGCCACTCAAAATAGCACTGCGGAATGAAATAAATATTCTCATGGCACCAATTGAACTCCTCCTCAGTCAGAGCCAGTCCGGACAGTTTCCTGAATTCTTTCTTCAGCAGCTCCACAAACTCCTGTGTAAACTTCTGTCCGTTGCGGTCAGTAAAACTGAACGTACCCACACCCTCCGGAGTGGTACGCTGGTAATAGTATGACATGGAGAACTTGTAGAGGTCATTCTCAAGCATACTCTTTATTGGTGCCTCAGTTTTCATAACGTTCTTATTTGTAAATCTTTATCTTATTTTCGTTCATGTAGGAAACCAGCGGCTCGTTACTCTCAATCGATGCCACACCCTCCAGATATACGGAGAGTTCAAAACCCACCTCCTTGCTCAGACGTACCAGATTCTTGAGAGTCTCCAGCACGCAGTACTCGGCAGCAATGCCGCATACCACCACCTTGTCACCCTTTACAAACAGGTCCTGGTCTTTACTCTTGGTATTCTCAAACTGACCGTACTCCTCCTTGTCCTGAGCCTGGCCCTTGGGAAGGAACCTCACGTTGTCTATATTCAGATTATCCAATATGCCGTCCGGCAAGGCAGCTCCTACGGTGTAACGCACGCAGTGCTGCGGCCATATACCGCCGTTTGCCTTGAATGAGCAGTGGTTCCATGGGTGCCAGTCAAGTGTAAAATATACCCTGTCAAATGCAGTGAGCTTGCTCTTGATGGGATTCACAACGCGTGTGCCGTCGGTAGCGGGAAGATTTCCGTCAATGAAATCCTTCTGCAGGTCCACCACCACCATAATGTCTGCCGGTTCTCTGTCTGTCATAGCTTTCTGTGTCTTGTTTCCTGAGCATGCCAACATTGCTGACAATGAGACAGCTGCAGCAAAAATCTTAAATGCTTTCATCTCAATAATTGATAAACTGTTCTTTCAGACAGCAAAATTAATGCTTTTAAGAGTAAAAACAAACTTGTTTGTTTATCAACTCACATTTGCGTACCTTTGGCATCACATTTATACAACCCTGACAGATGCGGTGTGCAGTCAGACAGCAGACAGATATTGATTCCGTCAAATGGAATGAGTTTGTCCTTGCCAACTCAATGGGATGGGCCCATTTCCTGTATGAAGTCATAGCAATAGACAGGTATGCCTCATACCTGAATCTCTCATTTGCCATTGTTGATCAGGATAACAATGATGATATACTGTTCATTATGCAGCTTCACCGTACCTCAAAATACGGATTCCTTACAAAAACAGGTCTGCCTTTCTTTAGGGAGAAACTTAAAAGCCGATGGGGATATGTCATCAAGGACGGGCTGGTCAAGAAGCACCGGCGAATGGTCAAGGAGTGCTTTGAGGAATATATTGACCATTATTTAGCCGGTAATCCCATAAAGTTGTTCAGTGCAGAACTGGCTCCCGTCACACAGGACCGTCTTAATCATAGGGATGGTATTAATCCGCTGGTTTTCTTTAATTTCAGACCAAGAATCAGATACACATGGGTGGTTGACCTGTCCAAGCCCGATGACCGTATGCTGGCTGACTGTGAGGAGACCGCCCAAGTGATAGCCACCGTAGCGGTTCTGATATACAGGAATACCGCCTACTACTGGTGGGGAGATTCAAGGAACGAGAAAGAGACGGGTGTCAATAAGTATCTGCTTTTCAAGGTAATATGCCTCATTCGTGAAAGTTTCGGTAAGACAGGATACTTTGAAACAGTAGGAGCCTACCCTTACCTTCGCAGAGGCAAGTACAAAGGCTTGAATGACTTCAAGAAATGCTTCGGAACTTTCCTTATGCCCATATACTGCGGTGATTATGTGAAAATTAAACCTGCCAAAAAACAGTAATAACAGATAAATGAACAAATCAAAACTATTAGCAGTCGCAATGACGGTATTCTTGACTATGTCGTGCAGTGAATCAAAGAACAATCCGTTCTTCCAGGAGAGCCGGTTGCCTTATGGCGCGGTGGAGTTTGACAAAATCCGGTCAACTGATTACATGCCCGCCTTTAAGGAGGGTTTCCGTCAGTTCAAGTCCGATATAGATGCTGTGGCAGCCTGCCCTGACGCTCCCACGTTTGAGAACACCATTGAGGCCCTGGAGTCAAGCGGAGACCTGCTGTCAAGAGTCAGCAGCGTATTCTTCAACCTGATGGAGACCGATGCCGATGACATCATGAAAGAGACTGAGGAGAAAGTCATCCCCATGCAGACCGATGCCGATTCATATCTTTATATGAATGATGTCATTTTCAAAAGAATCAAGCAGTTATATGATAATAAAGACAACAGCGGACTGACTACAGAGCAGATTAAGGTATTGGAGAAATACTACCGCCGCTTTGTCAAGGGAGGTGCCCTGCTGGACGATAAGGCCAAAGCCCGTTTCGTGGAGATCCAGAACCTCCTGGGCGAACTCCGCATCAAGTTTGCCAAGAACAATCTTGACGAGAGCAATGCCTATGTACTCAACGTGACTGACATAAAGCGTCTTGAGGGACTCAGTCAGGACCAGCTTGAAGCTGCCGCCACCCGCGCCAGGGAGAAAGGACTGGATGGCTGGGCATTCAACGTACAGAAACCCTGCTGGATACCTTTCCTGCAGTACTGCCAGGACCGTGACCTTCGTGAGCAGATGTACAAGGCCTATTACAGCCGCGGCAACAACAATAACCAGTATGACAACAAGGCCATCGTTAAGGAAATCCTTACCTTGCGTCTGGAACTGGCCAATCTGCTCGGATATGATACATTTGCCGATTATCAGCTTGAGGACCGCATGGCCAAGACCCCGCAGGCGGCATACGACCTGCTTATGGAAATCTGGAAATACGCCGTCCCGCAGGCTGAACGTGAACGTGACGAGATGCAACGTATCATTGATGCCGAGGGAGGCCATTTCAAGCTGGCAGCCTGGGACTGGTGGTATTACGCTGAGAAGCTGCGCAAGCAGAAATATGACCTGGACGAGTCACAGCTTATGCCCTACTTCAGCCTGGACAACGTACGTAAAGGCTCATTTATGGTTGCCGAGACCCTCTTTGGCATCAGATTCAAAAAGGTCGATAACCTGCCCGTTTACTATCCTTCGGTGGAGACCTGGGAGTGTCTGGATGGGGACGGCAGCCATCTGGCATACTTCTACACAGACTGCTTTGTACGCCCCACCAAGCGTCAGGGAGCATGGATGACCAACTTTACCGATGAGTACAAATACGGCAGCCGCAGCCAGCGCCCCACCATAGTTAACGTATGCAACTTCTCACTGCCTACTGACACCCTGCCCTGTCTGCTCTCCATCGATGATGCCCGCACCGTATTCCATGAGTTCGGACATGCCCTTCACGGAATGCTCACCCAGTGCCACTATCCCGCCGTCAGCGGCACCGCCACACCCAATGACTTCGTGGAGATGTGCTCCCAGATCATGGAGCACTGGGCCATTGACCCCTCCATCCTCAAGCAGTACGCGTTCCACTATAAGACCGGTGAGCCTATCCCCGACGCTCTGATTGAGAAGATGCAGAATGCCGGCCACTTCAATACCGGATTTGAGACCGTAGAGCTTGTAGGAGCCGCCCTGCTGGATATGGAGTACCACATGCTCAGGGATTACTCCGGTTTTGATGACCAGAAGTTTGAGGATGCCGTATCGGCCCGGCTGGGAATGATACCCGAGATTGAGTACCGTTACCGCGGTACATTCTTCAACCACATATTCAATAATGACTATTGCGCAGGCTATTACAGCTATCTCTGGGCCGAAGTCCTGGACTGTGACGCCTTCCAGTGCTTCCGGGAGGAGGGCCTCCTCAACAAGGAGACAGGCAAGCGCTATCGCCAGAACATACTTGAGAAAGGCGGCAGTGATGACCTGATGGACCTCTACCGCCGTTTCCGTGGCAGCGATCCCAAGACCGAGGCAATGTTACGTAACCGTGGACTTATTAAATAAATATTTATAGACATGTCATTTACAGGTATTCTGTTCCTCATCATTGCGACCATTCTGACCGCAATGTTCTCTATCGTATTCAAGATATTTCACCGTAAGAATATCGATGCCAACCAGGCCATCTTCTTCAATTACCTGACAGCTTTTGTGCTTGGAGTGCTCTTCTCACTGAATGGCGGAGCCGTTGTAAACCCATTGAAAGCTGATTGGCTGATTGATGTAATCATCCTGGGGTTCATCTTCATGGCCGGAATGGTTATGCTATCCGCCTCCACCCGTCGTGTAGGTGTTGCCATATCAACCGTCTGCAGCCGCGCATCGATGGTCATCCCCATTATAGTCTCATACCTGCTTATTGATGGCAGTGCCAGGCCCAAATGGCTGCTCATCTGCCTGGTGCTCGTGGCCATGACCCTTACCATCTGGACTGATAAGCCCGAGAGCGGTCACAAATACACCCTGCTGGACATTCTGGCGCCCGTAACGGTATTCCTCATGTTCGGAGCCAGTAACGCCTACCTCAAGGTCCTGCAGCACCGCGTAACCGTCAATGATACCGCTGCCGGCCTTTCCGGGCAGGTAATCAACAGTGAGATATCGCTCGTCACCGCATCGGTCTTCTTCGTGGCAATGCTCATGTGCATATACTCGTTCTTCAAGAAGGGACCGGACGGCAGGCGCTCTCCCCTGCTCCTTAAGAACGTCATCGGAGGCGTGGTTCTGGGTTTTGTGAACTATTTCTGCACCTACACCCTTATGCTCTCCATGAAGACCATAGACTCCTCCTTCCTCTTCCCCGTACACAATATCGGAATCGTGGCCATCGGAGCCATAGTAGGCTGGCTGGCATTCAATGAGAAACTGAGACCGCACCAAATACTCGGTATCGTACTTGCCGCGGTCTCCATCGCCCTGCTCTGCATATAGTACAATTGGGGTCAGGCCCCTTTTTGTACTATTTTAGTCAAAAATCAGCTTTACGCCCAGCTGGAGATACCAGCAGTTGGTATTTGACTTATCCATATCGAAGGTCTTGGAAACGAGGCCTTCTTTATTTGTGGCCATTGTGAACTGAGGATACCCCTCGGCATCGATGCCCTTGTACTCCAGGAGTTTCGCGTTGTTGCAGGCAGCCGGTGTCCGCATCACGCCCCATCTGCTGTTGAGCAGGTTGCCGGCATTCATGATATCCAGTGACAGCTGGAGTGTCTCATTGTTGCGTTTTGAGCCTCTCAGTGCGCCTATGTTGAAGTTCTGGGCCAGATGCACATCAAAACGGTTCAGCCACGGCATGCGGGCCGCATTTGCTTCGGCATACTCACCCTTGTGACTGCTCAGATACCTGTCCTGATTGATGAAATCCCGGAAAGCCTGCTGCTGTGCGGCAGCCGTGACACTCCCGTTATCCACAAACCGCACCTCCTCATTATCGGCAGGAATGTACATCAGGTCATTGGTAATACCGTCACCGTTCATGTCATTGGTATATATGTAACTGTACGTCCCTGCAGTGTAGCCTGTATAGAACAGCCCCACCTCAGTGCTCATGAACCTGTTCTTGGAGTAACTCAGGCGATATGTGACCATAGCTGACAGCTTGTCAGGAATCACATAGCTTGACGGGCGCAGTACCAGCTCGTTGGGACTGTTCACGTTAGGTGTGTTACCCCATGCTGAGTTCAGTGCGGAGCCCCTCATGTCCTGCACGGACATCGACACCTGGTGTAAGTATGAAATCTCAGTCTTCAGGCCGTAAACAGGTTCAGCCTTCACCGTACCGCCCAATGACCAGCTGTAACCCTTGTCCGTATTGCTTATCACCATGGCGCCGCCTGACTTGGACACGGTTGAATGGACTGGTGCTACCGTATTGTAGTTCACCCTGTTATCAGCACCGCTGAAACGTCCTGCAGCACCCTCATGAACCTGGTTGTAGTTCTCCACATATACCGCATTTATATCCTTGTTGTATATACCCTCAATCGAAATGGCCAGCGGGAAAGCCACAAAATCAGGCTCATAATCCAGCGCCAGTGAGCTCTTGAAAACCTGCGGCAGCCTGAAGTCACTCTGAATACCTGTAATTGACGCGCCCTTCAGCACCGGGTTAGGATTCGCAGTCATGGGCAACCCCTGCTGCTGCACATAACTCCTCAGGTCCTCCTCAGTATAAAGGAAGTTGTTCTGCAGGCCTGTCAGGAAAGCGTCACCCGCATTGGAGAACATCACCGTATTCTGCAGCATACCGCTGCTGTTGGGTATTGTCGCAAAGAACACCAACGGAATTCTGCCCGTAAACAGACCGGCACCGCCGTGAACAGTCAGCGTGCGTGCATCGTCCACATCCCAGTTAAAACCTACGCGCGGTGAAAGCTGCACATTGGCATCTGGCCATTTGCCATTGTCTATCACGGGGGCCTTAGGGCCTGTTATCTGTTCAGTGGAATAGAAGTGACTGGTCCAGTCAAGAGCCTTGAATGACTCATTGGTCTGGAGCGGCTCATAGTACTGCATATGGTCTGCCCTTAAACCGTAAGTGACAGTAATCTTATCTGATATGTGTGACTCAGCCTGCAGGAACGCAGCCGTCTGCCCGAATGATGTACGTGATGCCGGATCATCAATCCCGTCGTATGTGTAAGTCATACCGAAAGCCGCCGGAGCAGCCTGGTTCATGAAATCCTCCAGTGAGTTGTAACGGCAGTAACCCGTACCGTACATACGGTAGTTGGTGGCACCCTTCTGGTACTGATAGCTCAGTCCTGCCGTTATGGTGCTGTGAGCCAGTGTCCAGCGGATATGGTCACTCACACTGTATGTGCGCACATAGTTTCCAGTGCCGTTAGTAAAGAGTTCATAACCGGCACTCATGAAAGCATCCCCATCCTTGCGTATATCAATATGAGGAAACCATTCAGAGTCACTCCCGCGCAGGTTGCTCACGTCGGATACGCTTGCTGAGAACTTGTTACTCATCCTTCCGCTCAGACGGCTGTTCATTTCCGCCACTGCTGACCATGCATTGTCATTTATGGAGTAACAGTTGTTCCGGAACACGTATGAGTTCTTTGATATTCGGTCCGATGCAGCCTTGGCACCCACAGTACTCCTGGCATTCGGTGCGCTCCACTGCCTGTTGCCAGTCCTGTTGTAACGTAGCATCAGGTTGTGGTTGTTGTTTATGTTCCAGTCAATACGTGCCAGCACCTTGGTATTTGTCTGGTTTCCGTCAGTAAGGTCATATCCTCCCGCATCATAGCCGTAAGTTTTGAGCACAGTGGCAAACTTATCCATATCCGCTGCCGTAACGCGGCTCACCTTACCCGCATCATCGCCTGTCCCGTCCCGGGAGAGCCTATATTCAGTTATGGGGCCCGGAGTGGTCACATACTCAGCGTTGATGAAATAGAACAGCTTGTCCTTAACGACAGGACCTCCCAGAGTGAACCCCACTGTGGTATGGCTGTTGCTCACCCTCTCACCCAGGTCCGTACCGTCTATCCTGTTTCCCCGCATCCGCTCATTGTGGAAATATGAGTATGCGGTACCCTTCAGCGTGTTTGTACCGGACTTCGTTATCACATTTATACCGCCGCCTGTAAAGTTGCTCTGACGGACATCATACGGAGCTATAGCCACCTGCATCTCCTCCACAGCGTCAATGGAAATAGGAGTTCCCGCACCGGGCAGATCGGCCGACAGGCCGAAACTGTTGTTCATCACTGCACCGTCAATAGTCAGTGTCGTACCGCGTCCGTCACGTCCCGCCATAGCATTATCCATACCACTATAGGGTGACAGACGCGTATAATCCAGCATGCTGCGGTTCACTGACGGCAGCAGCGCCATACTCTCCCTGTTCAGGTTGTAGGTCTGTCCCGTGCGTGTCTCATTGAAATGTGTGCTCTCACCCCGGATTGTAACCGCAGGAATATTCCTTGTCTCCTCCTTAAGGATTACGTTGAAGTTGTAATCCTTGCCCATTGAAATCACCACATTGTCATAAACCACATCCTGATACCCTAAGAATGACACCGTGACAAGATACTTGCCGGGCTTGAGGCCTGATACTGAAAAGATACCGAACTTATTGGCCACAGCCCCATAGAAAGCACCGGTCTCATTGTTGGTTACCACCACGGATGCAGCTTGAAGAGGCTCTCCGTAAGTATCTTTAACAGAACCGCTTATACTGGCTGTAGTGTTCTGTGCCGATGCCCCGGCCATAACCAGGAAACACATAACTGACATACAGACCAACCTAATGAGTCTGGCTGTTGACATACTGCCGGCAAATGCCGAAAAACTAAACTCTGATGAAGTCTCATTCACACCCTTGGCATGAATGAGTTTTGCAGGCGCTGCAACGCCTGACATGACATTTAATTCTTTCATAAGTTCTTCTCCCATCCAGACTATACTGTCGGTACCGTAATCGCAACGGTTCGGCCTTTCGGCTCGCGGACTCTACCGCCGGTCGGGGAATTGCACCCCACCCTGAAGTTTTATGCCTGCAAATTTCCGCTTTCTGCGCGACTCTGCCAAGCTTTTTATGCTAAAAAAGATAAATGTTTCAGCCAGTTTCCGGAATGCCACGTGCGCATAGGATCCTTTCTGCAAAAGAAAACCGCTCCCCAATAAAGAGAAGCGGCTAAAAACGTGCAAAAGGGTCCTGACCCCAATTGCACTATTTTTCGGTTTTTCTAAAAGTCTGCCAGAGCCATCGACGTATAATACCGCGTTTCTGATTGTCGATAAACACATCCAGGACACGCGTCGAAGCACCCATCGGCTCAATATCATAATCAGCAATAGCAGCCGGAATCAGGCAACTGAACCCCTCGCGTAGCACAATACCATCACCCGTCTCACGTATCCTGATCCTGCAATCGCCTTTAAGACACATCATTATGATGAAACTGTCATACTTCTTCAAGTCCCTGTGGAACCGCTGTCCTATCTCAGTCACACGGGCGCTGAAATAAGCAGTCTCCACCACCCTGTTGGCCTTGTTGGATTTCACGGAATAAGCCGTCCTGTACCTGCTCTCCACCTTATAATTAAGTGCTTGAGCCGCCAGATCCGTATGCAGCTCACGCGGTTTCCCGTCCAGTCCCGGGCGGTTATAGTCAAAAATACGGTAAGTCACGTCTGATGACTGCTGAATCTCAGCCAGCAGGATCCCGCTGCAGATAGCATGCACGCGGCCCGCAGGTATATAGAACACATCGCCCGCATGAGCCTCATACTTGGCCAATGCCTCCACTATAGTACCATCCTCAACCATCCGCTTATACTCATCGGCCGAAATCGTCCTCTTGAACCCCGAATAGATTGAAGCCCCCGGCTCAGCGTCCAGAATGTACCACATCTCCGTCTTGCCGTTCTTTCCGTGAATGCGCCCGGCCATCTCATCGTTGGGGTGCACCTGAATAGAGAGATCCTTCCGCGCATCGATGAATTTAACCAGCAATGGCATCTGCCCGTCATATTTACGCGCCACCGCACGCCCTAAAATCATCTCCGGAGCCATAGCCACCACCTCCGGCAGAGTCCTCCCCGCAAGAGTCCCGTTAGCCACCACACTGGGCGAGCCCTCCACAGCGCTCACCTCCCAGCTCTCACCGATATGCTCCTGCGCCGCCATCCCCTTCCACAGCGTAAGCCTACTGCCTCCCCACACAATCGTGTGCAGATTCGGCTCAAACAACATCGGATACACCTTAGCCTTTTCCATATTAACCGCTAAGATACAAAAATGATACAAAATGGGTCAGACCCCTTTGTATCATTTTGTATCATAATTTACCCTGCTCCCCCAGATAGGAGTCCTTGAAACCCAGGAAATATAGCACACCGTCCAGACCAATGGTGTTGATACTCTGCTCGGCAGTGGCCACCACGCGGGGCTTGGCGTGGAACGCAATACCCAGACCCGCTTCCGATATCATCGGCAGGTCATTCGCCCCATCGCCCACAGCGATAGTCTGCGCCAGATTCACCTTCTCCACCTGCGCAATCAGATGCAGCAGCTCCGCCTTCCTGTGCCCATCCACAATATCGCCCACATACCGCCCGGTAAGCTTGCCGTCATCGCCTATCTCCAGCTCGTTAGCATACACATAATCAATACCGTAGCGCCGCTGCAGATACTCCCCGAAATACGTAAAACCGCCGCTCAGAATAGCAATCTTATACCCGCAGGTCTTCAGCACCGACATCAGACGGTCCACGCCCTCAGTCACAGGCAGATGCTCCGCAATATCGCGCATCACACTTACATCCAGCCCCTTAAGCAGCGCCACACGCCGCGTAAAACTCTCCTTGAAATCAATCTCACCCCGCATGGCACTCTCCGTGATAGCGCGAACCTGCGCCCCCACGCCGTTCCGCTCGGCCAGTTCGTCAATACACTCCGTCTGAATGAGCGTAGAATCCATATCAAAACAGATTAACCGCCTCATTCTGCGGAACATATCATCCTTCTGGAAAGAAAAATCCATCTCCATCTGCTGCGACATCCGCATCAGCTTCACATGCATCTCGCTCCTGTTCACAGGCTCTCCGCGCAATGAAAACTCAATGCATGCGCGCGTCTGCTTGTCCAGTTTCTTGATACTCTTGCGCCCCGTCAGTCGGATAATACTGTCAATGTTAAGCCCTTGGTCTGCAAGAATCTGCGTAGCCGCCTCAATCTGCCGCGCCTCCAGCTGCCGGCCCAGAACAGTAAGGATATATCGGTTCTTACCCTGATGCCCCACCCAATCCTCGTACTCATCGTCGCTGATTGGAGAAAAGCCTATGTTCACGCCCAGTTCGGTAGCCTTGAACAGCAGCTCCTTCATGGCCAGCCCCGATTTCATCTCGTCCATGCGCATCAGAATGCCCAATGACAGCGTGTTATGAATATCCGCCTGACCTATGTCCAGCACCGTAGCATCGTACCGCGCCAGAATCCCCATGACCGCCGCCGTCAGACCCGGACGGTCCTGTCCCGTAATCCTGATTAAAATCTGCTCCTCTTTCATACCACCAAATATAAAAAAATGTGCAAAAGGGTACAGGCCCCAATTGCACAATTGCACCACTTCACAATCTGCCAGAGCAAGTAATAGAATAATCACTCGCCATCCGATGCAAACATCTCCTTGATTTTCGGTATATAACCCTTAAGCAGAACAATTCCGCAACCCAGTACGCCTCCTAGGAATGTCCATAATATAAGAGTCTTGGCACGGCTGTTGGAGGGTTTGTTTGGCACCTGCACAGGCTGTATAATAGTGAATACCGGAGTATCTTTCTTCACCTGCATCTTGGCCTGTTCCAGCTGTTTTGCCAGCTCCCCGTAAACTGAGTTGGATATGTTGTACTTGCTCTGTATCCTGTCATGCTCTATCCTGTCCCGTGTGCCCGTCATGTTCTGTGAACGGTCAGTCAACACTGCCAGGCGCTCCTGATAGGCTTCAGTCTCCTTCTTCACCTCATCATAACGTGCCTGGATATAATCCAGCTGACTCTGTGACTTCTCTACACGGAAACGCGTAATCTCCTCCTGCAGCAGTTGCTGCGCCTTCATAGCCAGCTCAGTGGTCTGAACAGGCTCCGTACCTGTCACGCTCAGGGTTATGTAACCCTCCTTCTTGTCCACCGCCAGGTTAACATTCTCTCCTATTTCTTTTATCAGGTCATATTCATCTTTTGTCAGTGCCAACGGCTTGGGAGCCTCCTCCCCATTGCCGTCATCCGGCATCACCACATCCGGCTTCTCACCCCTGATAGCCTTCAGGATTACAAACGGCAACCCTATCGTATATTTCTTTATGTTGCCCATCACAGACGGCTTGGCTATCTCGTATGCGTATGTGAACATACTCACAGCCGTGTCCACACCTTCATAATGGAGCGGCATGTACATCAGTTCCTTGCGGAACGGCACACTGTTCACTATCTGCGGATAGATAAGCGGTGAAAGGTCTGCACCGGAGGTCATGGAACTCAGGTCAAATCCGGCCAATGATGCCAGACTGCTCAGTGATGACTTGGAGCCTGAATCCACCTGGGGCACCATAACTGTGCTCACACTGTATTTGCGCTGCATTGTGAGAGCCGCCACCAGACCTAAAACCATAAACACGGCAGTCCATATCACTATGGTCCATTTTCCCTCCCAGAGGCTCTTGACCAGGGCAATTATATCAATCCCATCTTCCTCCTCAGGAATATTCAGATTCTTCTCTTCCATATCACTTCATCCTGTCAATAAGCAATATTATGGATACTATAGAGGTCAGTGAGGATAGCGTTGAATTGAATGCCTGGCCCCAGTCAACTTTTTCTTTCTTCTCCTCCTTGCGCTGCTCTATCTTCTGCACCTTCTCTTCGTCAATGCGCATTGTAATCACACCGCCCGGCTGTACTGTCGGGTAGCGGCGTATGCCGAACAGGCCCCTCTTCACTGACTCGGCCTGGTTGTTCGGGAAGGTCACCGTAACGCTGTTCCTGTCAGCTGTCTTAAGGAAACCTCCTGCATAGTGACGCACATACCATGCGGCATTCCTGTTACCCTGGAATACCACAGTTTTCTGGGTGGATTCAAAATCAGGCAACACATACTGTGACATACGTGTACCTGTCTCCCTTATGATGACAGTATTCTCCTGACGTACTATGTTTATCACATCACCGTCCATGAGGATCGGGTCAGCCTTCAGTTTGCCCTTGTTGCCCTTGACTTCATTCAGGTTCAGGCCTATATTTCCCCGGTTATTATACGTACGGAACAGTGTACCGTAGGGATCCGCATCCTCCAGCAGGCCGCCAGCCATCTTCAGCACGTCACTCAACTGTGTCTTTGTATCCTCCAGTATATACACACCGGGATACTTCACCCTGCCGTTCAGTTCCACGGTACGCCCTGTGGAGAAATTAGGCGTCATGCGTACCACTATATGGTCGTATGGCTGGACCTGGAAGTCACCACCCACAAGATTATAATCCTCATCCACAGAGAGTGTGATAAGGTCAAAAGTCACCTCCTTGGTACCGGAAATGTCCATACGGAACACCTCCACCCTGTCATATGTGGCACCCACCTCAAATCCGCCGGACATCATCAGCAGGTCATGAACAGTCAGTGACGGATCGTATGCGGTTGATAACGGTTCCTTTACCGCACCGCTCACGCGCACCTCACCTATATTGGTATAGGTGGTATTGTCATAAATATTCAAACGGTCACCCGGCTGCAGCAGCATACCGCCATCGCTCTCAAGTGATACCCGCAGATACTCCATCTTGTCAGGATTGGTCACATCCTTACGGAATATGTATGCCACAGGGAACACATTAGTCTTCAGTCCTCCGGCATACTCTATAGCCTGGCTCACGGTCATACGGTCATTAAGCCCGAAAGCACGTTTGAACGGACTGCGCACCTGACCTGACACGGCAATTGAATCCACGTCGCGGTATCCGGTCAGACCCATTACACGCACCACGTCACGGGACTGCAGGTTGAAATCAGGATTCCCGTTCACACCGGGATAAGGAACAGTCAGGATTGTGACGGTTGAGTCAGGACGCATCCTCTCCACAAACACATAATCCTTTTTCGTTGAGAAAGTAGGTTTGGCATTATCAATGAGGGTCTGTAGGGTACTGTTGTTATGCAGGTCATAACTGCCGCCGTAATATACATCACCTGAAATACGCACATAATCCTCCATGGGTTTGTTGGCCGTGCGGACCAGCACCTTGTCACCGTTCTGCAGGTCTATCTTCTGTGCCCCGCTCATCACCTTGCTCAGGTCATACTCCAGATATTTCCTCTCGCCGTTCTCCTGGCGTTCTATCTGGACAAAATCCGGATAAACATTGAATTTCAGACCGCCGGCCCAGTCTATCAGGTCCTTCAGAGTCTCACCCTCCACCATCTCATACTGCATGGCACGGTTTACAGCTCCCTCTATAGTAACTATCTTCTGTGCCACCGGTACAAACAGCACGTCACCGTTCTGCAGGTCATACTGGAGCTTGGGGTCCGGATTCTTCATGTAGGTATAGAGGTCTATCCGGCTGTTCTTTCCTGAACGGCTCACCTGTATGTTACGGACTGAACCTATTGCGGTGGGACCGCCTGCTGCAGCCAGCGCATTGAAGGCGGTATTGAGGGCTGACAGTGTAAAACCGCCCTGAACCCCTACTTCACCGTATATACCCACGGATACCGTACGGGCTGTGGTTATGGTCACGGCTATCTGGTCCTGACGGAAGGAGTAGTGTGCAGCCAGTTTGGAACGTATGGCCTCACGGGCCTTGGCCAGCGTCATTCCCTTCAGGAATATCTTGGTGGAGCCGGCCGGCTGTATGGAACCGTCGGCACCTATACGCTGATGTATCTCGGTCTGTGATGAGCCGAATATAGAGATATGCACCTCATCCCCCTCGCCCAGTACGTAAGTGTCCGGAGCCTGGGCACCGTCTGTGGTGCGGAACACCTCAAGGGACTGCCCTGTAAAAAGTGAATGACCATATATGCTGTCACCTTCAGTAGTAGAGACGTTAGCCTCAGCAAGAGCTGCCTCAAGAGCTGCCTCAGCTGCAGCCTCACCTGTGGTGGTAAGAGGAATATCATCAGCAGTCACCACAATATCCGCTCCGCCTGTTGCGGCAGCTGCAGGAGTCTGGTCTGCGGCAGCCTTCTCAGCCTGCATGGTATTAAGGATTCCCATAACACGGGTTCTGTAGGAAGCATATTCCGTGGGAGGAATATTATCCACATCAATGCCGTTCTCAAGCAGACGTGTACGGACCTCAGCCTCACTGAGGCCGCGTTTAGCTAACTCGTCCTGTGCCATGGACAACATAGCAGCCGTCTGAGCACCCAGTGCAAGCGGCAGAATCAGGAAAACCGTAGCAATAAAACTCTTCTTCATAAAAGTTGAAAATCAATTAAAAACGTTCCACGCCGCAAAGTTAGCAAAAATTCTTCATAATACTCCCCAAAATCATGCAATTGGAGTCAGGCCCCAATTGTATCATTTTAGAATCTGTTCTGCAGCATTCTTGGTATCCACCTTCTCAATGATGCGCTCCAGAATGCCGTCCTCGGAGAAGATAAAGGTCCGGCGCAGAGTACCCAGCACCGTCTTGCCGTACATCTTCTTCTCGCCCCAGGCACCAAACGCCTGCAGCATATCCGTACTGGTATCGGCCAGCAACCTGAAAGGCAGCTCATACTTTGCCCTAAAACCAGTGTGAGACTTAGCGCTATCCTTGCTAACCCCCACCACATTATACCCCGCAGCCGTCAGAGCCGCATAATTATCGCGGAACGAGCACGCCTCGGCCGTACAGCCGGACGTATTGTCCTTGGGATAAAAATACACAATAGTCTTGCGCCCATTCCCAATAAAGTCCGATGACCGAACCACCTGACCATCCTGGTCCACCACCTCAAACTGAGGCATCTTATCTCCTACTTTCAGCATAACTTCTCAATTATCTATTCCCCATCATCAATAAGCTTCCCCAAGTCCCAACACAGGAACTCATCCAAAGGCACACCGCCGGAACCAACCACCAACGAGTAGTCCGGATTGAATCGTTTTTTAAACTCGCTCAATCCCTCGTTATCAGTTCTACGGCCACTCTTCACTTCCATAGCTATCATTATACACCATCAGTTTAGGCACCGAGTTATACTTCCTGGTATTATCGGAGGCTACAATACAAAATTCTCAATTTCACCAAACAAAATTCTCAAAAGCTCTTTGCAAAATTCTCAGATTACAACAATCAACCCATAAACAAAAAAGCAGGCCGCGTAAGCAACCTGCTATCTAATATCTCAAAAGGTCCAAACGTCTCTCAGCCCTCAGACTCTTTGCTTTTAATTCATCCTTACGGCCTCAACAAATTAATCGGAGCCACGAACATCCCGTCCTCTCCTTCAGGTCTCTCACGGCAAAATCCTCAAAGAAGATGCAAAATTCCCAAGATTTTCAATCAAAATTCCTAAGATTTTCAATTTCAATCTCATTTTTTCAAAAAATTACGGCCAATCTTCACATTAGCCGTAGCTTTTCCCAAGAACTAGATACCAGGTGCCGACAAGTCAAAGAACAAGATCTGTCGATTTACCTTTGCCAAAAAATGTCGATTCAAAGTTACTCGTTACAAATACATCTTATTTTTATTCCGCATTTAATTGGTAATCATATATTTATGAAGTCTCGAACAATTAAGCACGATGAACCGTGCTTAATTTGCCAAGAACTCTATAACCCATATAAGAAGCGTGTATTCTCCAATGTGTTTCTAGCTACTGTGTATGTATAACAGGCAACAGGCATAAAATGGAGTACAACATTATCCATTTCCTTCATCATAGTCACTGTTTCACTTGTGACGATAGCATCTGTTAATCCATTTTTGGACATGTACCATAATAAGGACTCCAGTTCTCCCGGGCGTTCTGTGTATCGGTCCGACCATTTGATTTCAACAGCCCATTGGGGCTTTTGTCTGCCCGTATCAATACCTACAACATCTACTTCGCCTTGAGTTTTTTTGTTGAGTCTCCAGTTCGCGAATGTGATAACAGAATCTGTGCTTTGTCGTGGAATCCATTGAGCATACACAGCCATTTCTACCATATCGCCAATTTCATTGTCTGTTACCTTGATAGGCTGAAAGAGAGCACATCTTAATGAAGGATTGGTCAAATATATTTTGAAACTTGTTTCTCTTTGGTATCTTTTTGCATTATCATCGGTTCTATGTATTACCCGAATTAAGAAAGCGGCTTCTAAATAGCTAATATATTTTCTCAGCAAGTCTTTTCTTACACCAGATTCCTTTGACATAGTCTCATATGAGAATTGACTGCCAGAATGGTAGGCAATCATTGTGAATAAGGAATTAAGTTCTTGGACATCTTGGATGCCATATAAACTAGGCAAATCTCGCAATAACACTTTATCAATAATGTATTAGCGCTATACTCACTAAATATCCTCAGGGTACAAAGGATCTAGAGTTCCAGAACCAGTCAGTAAGCTATAATACACATCTAGCTTAAAAACTTGAATCATAGGACTTTTGTATTCCTTCTTTTCTTTCATTATTACATCTAATTAGTCAATTAAAGCAGGTATCCGAAGTCAACCTAATGCAACAGCCCAACCATCATCATCCGCAAAAATACAAGAAATCCCCAAACTACAATAAAACTACCCGTAAAATGTTGAAAATAAAAAGGAAGGCCGACAAGCAACCTCCCATAAATCCCAACGCAACCGTGCAATTGGGGTCAGGCCCCAATTGCACGTTTTTCAATCACACTCCAATCCAGAATCTGCCAGAGAGCCTCCAGATGCGCGGCACGACGGTTCTGATAATCAAGATAATACGCGTGTTCCCAGACATCGAAAGTGAGCAACGGCTTGAGACCGCGGACCACCGGATTATACGCACCCGGCTCCTGCGTAATCACAAGTGATCCGTCGGCGTCACGAGACAGCCAAACCCATCCGCTGCCAAACAAGCCAACGCCCTTGGCCACGAACTCCGTCTGGAACGCCTCCACACTGCCCCACTGCCTGACAATCTGAGCCTTCAAGCCACCGCCATCGGCCAAAGCAACGCCCTTAGCGGCAAACTGCGTAAAATAAAGATTATGATTCAGAATCTGCCCCGCATTATTAAACACCGCCTGATTGGCCGATGCACCACCGGCCGGATTAGCCTTGCACACAATCTCCTCCAGCGTCAGCCCCTCAAAAACGCTCCCAGGCAGCAGCTTATTAAGATTATCCACATAAGCCAGCAGATGCCTCCCATGATGAAAGCTCAGCGTCTGCGCACTGATGACCGGCTCCAGATCCTTGGAACCGTACGGCAACTCTATCAGTTCAAACATATCTCAATAGCATTAATTGGTTCAACAAAGGCGAAAATACGCATTTATTTACAACAATCCACTTCCGGGCGTAACGAACTCAACATCTCTCTCCTTCTCTATAGTCTTGCTCGGAACGCCTTCACGAATACTTCGCATGATAGAATGTTTATCCTCTATCATCTTAACAAAAATGTTATTATTCTCCTTCTTTTTCATGTCGTATAGTTTTATTCATTGGCAAATATAGTAATTAGCTTCAATAACTACAACATCCAGGTATTATTAGTGTTATATTTAGGCCGCTATCTACCTAACACATAGCCGATAAACGAGCCGGACTGTTCATAGTTACATTTAGGTTTGCCATATCTCTGCTGAATTGATTGTCTTTTCTGAATACACCCCCTCTATTTATTATTTTTGCAATTCTCGCAATAATATTAAATCAAAAGGAAATTAGCTTGTTCCTACTCTTTAAGTATAAATAACGCCCCTCAAGTATGCTGTCTAAATGACACACCTGAGGGGCTTATTATTGAATATTAGTATACTTAGTTCATATAAAGTGGCCGATACATCCGCATTGTATCTTTCGTCGAATTAGGCAACTCACAAGATTTAAACACCGTTGCATCACTCGCATGTTCAATTAAAAGATTATTCTCAAAATCAGAATTTCCAGATAGCATGATATTTGTTTTTCATCTCATTAGATTCATTAATAATACGCTTGTCCTCATCATTGAGGCAACCCATGGTAATCCTGCGGACTGCATCTCTAATCTTTGATGCAATCGGTTCCTTAATTGGTTCTCTTTTAGATTCTATCCCTAACATAATGCTTAGTTTTTATTAGATTTCTTTTCAAGTATTGCCCTAGAATTTGCTGCTTCCTCAGAGAAGCCAACAGAGCCGCGCCTGCGGAAATTTTCCTCAGACATCGCTATAAAACGTGATCCAACCTGACCACGTAATGTAGGTATAGATTTCATGTGTACTGCCTCATCTGCGAATATATATGTTTTCATAAACCAATCCCTCAAAGAACTTGAAATAGTCAGGTTCCGTGCCTTTTCCTTCGCAAACAAGGTAAATCTTATGAGCATCTCTTGACGGCTCACGTTTGCCGTAATCTCTCCGACGTTGAATCATGGGTTACCAGTGTAAATCTTTCAGGTTAGATAAGAATGGAATACCGCCATAACGGCCGTTCAAATAACCGTTCTCAATATTGGCGGTGTGATGAATATTAAAATCACTCAAAGGATACAACTGAGTAGCCTGCTCAGCATCCTTTTGGGCAAACCAGATCTCATCAGGACGCATTATATCCTGATCCAGCAAACAAGACTCATGGGTCGTGAAAATCAGCTGACCATTCATCTCATTGCTCTCCGATATCTTTCTGATAATGCTTTTTATCAGGATAGGATGAATGCTACGCTCAATCTCGTCAACAACATATACCTCAGAATTCAATGAAATGCCATAGAATAGAAGCATATACTCTATCAGTCGGCACGTGCCATCAGACTCATATCGCATGGGCATCTCATACTCTACTCCATTCATTGAATGGATAGCCACAATTTTCTTTAAATATACGTTATGTGTATTGTCCGATATAATATTCAGGTTCTCCTTTCCTGTAGCATCAGAGAGGACAATAGGAACGCCTGGCATATTTTTGGCATCACTATATGCCTTATACAATCTGGCATTATTCTGAATCTCACTTTCAACCAACAGTTCTTTACGAACCTCCAACCTTGAGATGCCTGTGCCTAACTCCGGGACAGTAGAATTGACAAGATCAGCAAAACTCTTATTAGTCTCCAAAAGATGAGGAACATATAGCACTTTACTTACAGGCTGTACCAAATGTAATGAATTAGCAAACCATCTGAAAGCATCCGTTATTATAGGAACCTCATCGGGATAATAATTTCCCAAGAAAGAAAACAACAGCATATCCGGCCGTACCAATCGGCTTATGGCATCAATATATGAATCGTTCATTTTCTTTGATGAGTATTTCCCATTGATCTTTATGGCCGATGCATTCCTGGAAAACAGCTCAATGTCTCTATGTTTCAGACACAAAAGCAACTCCTCTAAAATAACGCTATGCTTTTGGAACTCTACATGATAATAGTATGTTTTTGCATTATAAAAGAATTCCAAAGCAAACCCGGTTGGTTTATCCGGACTATCGGGATCATACTGAAATGGAACTCCTGACAAGTCGTATCCGCCAACAGAACCAGATAAAACAGATCTTTGTAAAAAAGAAAGTGCATATATAAGATTACTCTTACCTGCACCATTAGCTCCATATATAGCCCCCAGCCTTAACGCAGTGGCATGACCACGATCAATCTTATGATTATCATGATTGTGGCTCTTGCTTGACGGGAAAGTATTAAACTCTACTTGCCCTTTAAACGATGCAAAATTCTCAACAATAAAGCGCAAAATCATAGCGATTCCGTTAAAAGTTCACGGCAAATATACACAATCTGTGCGTACTGCCAAAATTTCTGAGGAAAAACACCATAATAACGCTTACAAGTTCAAAAAATATATTATTTACAAATGGAATAAATGAATTAATTAAGTTAACGCCATAATTGTCTTCTTGCTCTCTCATCATCAGCTTGCTTCTGACAGGAAACTATTTTTCGCTTAATATGAGCCTTTATTGCATATACCTTCAAGTCTTGATTGCTTTCAAGAATAGACAACAAACTAGACCATTTAGCGGCTTCTATATCACCAAATGTTGTATTCTCACCAAATACGCTAATACCTGAACGGAGGTTTAGCCAATCAATCATGAAGAAATCATCTGGAGATTTAATATACTCAATAAAAGTCCTGATATATATTTCATACAAATCATTAAAAATGCCTCTTGTTATTAATACTATCTGTTCTGTATAGTTTCTGTCCCCAAGACTCCGATTAAACTGATTCTTCAAAAATTCTTTTGCCTTATCTCTTTCTTTTCCATCCTTAATGTTTGTAAAAAGAGCGCTCACCCATTCTGCATCTCGGTAAATGTAATAACTAGTTTTTGAACGAAGAATATCTAGGGTTTCATCTACCGCCGGTTCAATTCCTTCAATTGCCCAAATCTGAGAAATATTTGAGTCAAGTTCATTCTTGTCACTAGCAACTGATTTGATATAGTCAACTAAAAAATGAGGATTATTCTTCAATAGTAACAATAAACCTTTCAACTCATAATCATAATTCCTATTGAATTTTACTTGTTGAATATAAGTATTTTGTATCACATCCCTATTGCTGCATTCATTATAGATGAACTCAGAATCAGAATCATATAATAAAAACCTTTTCCCTTTTTCATTTAATAAGTAAATCTGAATTAGGATATTATCTATGATATTGGAGTCTAGTATTTTTAACTTTTCAAGATTTGCAAGAACAATTGTTGTCCCTGTTGAACATCCACTAATCGCATCCAATAGTATAGTCAAATCATCCTTTGCCAAAAAAGAAACAGGTATGCATTCAAAGTACTTGATAGTCCATTCTGACTTCATGTCGTAATCATCGGATAATATTGTCGTCAATATTCGTTTAGCATTTGTAGCTGAGCATATGTGATTTGCAAATAGATCAAGAGGGAGAAAATCATGGAAATTGTATCGTATGATTTTTCTTAAAAAATAGCACCCCAAATCTATATTATTCTCAAATGCCATGCTAACAACTAAGTTTAAAGATGACCTAAGATTATGTTTATTTTCAACACTATCGTTGTTGGCTAATAAAGCATATTTGACTAAAAAAGAATCATAGCTTCGTTTTGTATTATAAACGAAATTCTTTTTAAGTTCTAACTGTTTATATCTATGATAAGCATTATAGTCCCTAAAATCGTATTGCTCTTTATCTCTTAGCCGGTCCCATGTCACAAGTACGTAAAATTTGTATTCTCGGCAGTAATATCTCTTATGAAAATAATCATAATCCTTTTTTGACATACCATTTCTCTTTGCCCATTCTATGTAATTCTGAACACAAAGACAGTCTTCGAAGGATTTCGAATTCATATGCTTCTTTATTATCTCAAAAATATAAGGATTATCACATTTGGGTAGTTTCTTTTCTTTTCCCCATAACGATGACACATAGCCTTTTAGCAACCAGGAAAAACTGCCTATAGAATAATTGGCATCGATCGTGTACCAAATTCTTTTCCTTATTTCGAGTATAGTTTTTTGTGTTGGTACAGGATACTGAAATAAACAATATGAGTTCCTATCTACTGTAGGACCTGAATAATTTGTGTGAAATGCCAAAAATAGTTTTGCAATATACCATATTATCTTTTGGCACAAAACATCCTTCTTTTCAACTTGCTCTATCACGTAATTGAGTAATTCAGTCTGACGGTAATGAAAATATTCATTGTCATAATGACGATACATGAATTGTTCGTTGATGTGTCGCATTAATATTGAAGCCGAAGATGGCTTCCTTCGAACATACTCAAATGACAATCCAATCGCACTTCTTATTTCTTTTCCAACAAAAGAGAACAGTTTACTTGATAAATCCAAAACATCATCTGCTCTGGAATTATGTACGTAGAAGGATTCATCCTTTTCAAAAGAGTATTCATGTGAAGATATAGATTGCATTGAATAAACAATTTCACTTATATATGCCAGTGTTTCATCTAACAAATATGGCCAAAAGTCTGACAGTAGTAAAAACTTTGTTTTAGAGTCATGAACAGAGTTGTAATATGTAACTAATTCAGGACACACAGCTTCTTTAATAGTGTCAGGGCCATATGTATTGTTAACGGGAATAATATTATCCCTGAATCTTTGATAATGCGTTACATAGAAGCGCTCAAACAGGATACCGAGTGATAATGCCTTTTCTTTTATGAATGCTAAATAGAATAAGTACATGCACAAGTTCTGTTCACCAACCTTAGCGTATGTGTTTTGAGGTAAATCAATTATCTCATACCTATTCAAGACGTCTATACACTCAATTAATTCAGACAAACTAATTCCAAATATATTTAATATCTTATCTAGATCCTCGTTATCCTCAATTTTTAAGGGAGAGAAGAATGCTATGATACCTGCACACTTTATAAGCGTTCTCTTATCTCTGTATTGAATGGTGTCAATTATATTCCCATAGTATGCATCGAATAAAGCTGAAACATCATTTAGAGACCTCAAATTCTGTTTCTCCATAGCTAGTTTGCCTGCCATCATTGCAATCCTAGGATTTCCTTTAGAAATTGTGCTAATCTTATCAAGGTACATCTTGTTTTCAATGCCGAAAGCCAATCTGACTATTTCGGATATTTGTTCTGAATTCATTAAATTGACCTGCAGTTCAAAACAATCATGGGGATAGCACATCGTTTTCGCTTGTTCAAGGGCATAGTCCCTAACCGTCATTACGATTTTTAGTTTTCCCTTTCTAATTGACGAGTAAAAGCCAATAATAGAATTAAAACAATCAATCCTATTAATATCGTCGACGAACACAATAGTGTCGTTATTCAAGTTAATATTACATGTAAGATCAGTCAACAACTCTCCACCCTTGTATGAAATGCAGTATACTTGATACTTAGGATTATCTTTACAATATTCCGTAATCGCTTGAATTGCGAGTTTTGTTTTTCCAACACCAGGAGCACCATGCAAAAGGATAAAGTCCTTTTCCTCAAGTTCTCTTTTTATAACTTCTATCTCCTGTTCGCGATAACAGAACACATTTGATAAAGATGCAGCAATAGCCCCGGCAGCATTATCATACTCTTGAATAAAAGATTCTATCGAAACTATTTGACCAGTATCCACATGAATCCCCAAGCATCTGAACACAAAATCCTTATGATTAATATAGAGTTCTCTTGCCAAACGGCTTCCGTCATAGATTTGAATTGAAACATTTTTACTATCTGAATATTTTTGAATGTCGTCAATCTCTTTATAGCTCAATTTGTAATTAGCAAACAAGACTATATATTTTATTTTTAATTTCTCGATTTCGACTTTATTAAGGCACTTATCAAAATCTTCAATTAGTTTTTTTTCTTTTTCTGTTGAATTAGTTGAATATTCTACCATAATACACTCCCCATCATGTGTATGAATAAATGTATCTGGAGTACCCTTTGTCGTTTTCTGCTTACCAAATTGACTCCCTGTACATATAAATGTATTATAGTCACTATCTTTACTTATCAAGAACAAATCACCCAACTCCTGAAAAGCAGCTTGATTCATTGCCAAAATTGCGTTTTCTACTTCTTGCAAATTCATAACTATTCTTTATAACTGATTTTTACGCTTAAAGGATACCACTTATAGCGCTCAATCGGATACCGTCTGTACTGCTTTCTAATGGATACCAAACTCCATAATCTCATCCGCAAATATATATCTTTTCACAAGCCGTCCAACTATTAGGGTTCACTTCATAGAAGTGGTATCCTTTGAGTGCTATAATCAACTTTCATAGCAAACGTATCCGCCTACAGTTCCATCTCCTTCTGGTAATCCAAATGTTCAGTAATCTGTTCAATGAACTTCACAATAAAGCACCAATAATAAACAATTATCATGAAACTCATATAGGTCAATCCATTTAGCCCCAGAAATACGGCAAGCGTAAACTGTACAACCGCTAACTAAAATGAATAATCACCCATAAAAAATTGTTTAAGTATTTACCAAATCAGTAAGGAACTACCATATCTATAACTTCGTCGTGCTCAACCATATCATGAGGTTTCTCTTGAAAACCTCTATCGTATGATCTTACTATTATTTGCTCAACTAGTTCTTTCGTCATAGATTCACCATTTAAGTTTAATATTTTCATTGCCAGAAGACAACGATAATAAACTAAACGAATCTGCCTTGGGCGCAATTTCAACAACCTTACTGTAAGACAATCATATATCATCTCATTCAATCTCTTAATAGTCATTTCCTCAGTTGAGCGCTGATTACTATCTTTCTTATCTATAGTAAGTGTATCTGAAATAGATTCCACTCCATTAGCAATATACTGATGATCAAAAGTCTGTCCGGATAATTTCTCTAAGAATTCATGCATATTATCATCATTCATGATTGGCAGAGCCATTGAAGCAGTAAACAGTTTATCCAACTGATCTTTGGACATTTTTTCTAAATATCTTTCTTTATTGCTTTTTGATCCTTCAGATAATACTAAAGGCTGATATTTCAACTGTAATGCTTTAGTAAGAATGTCAGCATCAACGCTACAAACAATCACCATTCTTTTGCGTATGTTCTCATTCTCCAATACTGTACGTAAAGACTCGATTACACTGATCATTTTATTATTTTCACATCTATCCAAATCATCTACATACAATATAACTTTCTTATCTTTAATCCTTTTATCTTTTATATACTTACATAGCATACAATACAACTCATGTTCTATTTCAGATTGCACTCCCAATTCTGCTTTAAACGAAATCTTGGAAAATCTTTTTAGAAGAGACTCTACAGATTCACGCTTATCTATAATTATTGTAATTACGGTGACAATTATACCAATAACGCCAGTTGAAACATTAAGAGGAATACCACATTTTTTTACTACAGTAATCAAACATGGAATCAACGTAATAATTAGAATAATTAAGTATCTGATTATATTATGCCCAACAGTATAGAAGAAGCGCCGTATACTATTATCATATAATTCATAAAACATAGTCTCGAACAAATATGCCCATAGGGCTGGCGTATCTTGATACTTCCACGCATTAAACCAAACAACTTTATATTTTGTATCCTTGTCTATTTCCAGCAGTTTTTGGACACGTTTAAAAAAGAATGTCTTTCCTCTACCCCATGGTGCAAAAATGCCGAGCATTGATGTGTTGTCTGTTTTTGAATTACAAACGGATCCTATCAATTCGGCATAACACTTGGCTAAGCCATCTACGCCAAAACAAGGTTCTACATCTGAATCCTTATATGCACTAATATCGACATATGGTTTATATCTTTCATCTCTATGTAATGACGAATCATTTTGGGAATTGGGAGATATCTCACCTGTATTTGTTTTATTATTGTCAATACCGATGGCATCCGATTTATCAGATTCATTTTCATCGGAATCAGCGTTTTTATCATTGTCTGATGACGTATCCAAGGAATTGTCACTTATGGATTTTATATTATCTTCAACATACTCTATTCCATTACCAGTTAAGCCATTAAGAGTAAAACTTCCGCCCATAAACAACAGGGGCTTCTTAATGAGTCCGGTTTCATAAAGAGATTCAACAGCAATTCTTAACTGTTTTTCTTTTGCCTCTGGTATCAATTTACTTAAAGTATCACTTCCAATATGTGTACTATTAGAATCATAGGCAATTTCAAGTATCTTATTTTTTACTTCTCTCAGTAGCATATTATCTTGTATTAGCAGCTATTAATCAGTCTTCTTTAATGTAATCAGGTCTCTTTAATGGTGCAAGGATATATCCACGAGTAACTTTGTTGATGGCTAAATCATTCAAATAGCCTTTCTGAACCAACTCAGTGAGATCTTTTCTGGCAGTCATTGAAGATACAGAGAATAGCTCTTGTACATCTTTTACGGTCATAATTGTATCTGGCTCTTCTGTTAACCTTTGGAGTACCAAAGCCTGACGTTGATTTATGTTTCCGGCCATCATGAATGTATTGGCGGCTTTCTTTTCTTGCTGCTTGCGCTGGATATAGTCGCGTAACTGCTGGAAAGAAATTTCAAGAGCCCTGAGATTATATGTGACGAAATAGCCAATATCGTTTCCGTCATTTTCTGTGTAGCGGAAAGCCTTTTCATAACTAGCTTTGGATTTGGCAATAACTCTGGAAATTGACATGTATTCTGTTAACTTATAGTTTTCCTTTAGCATAAACCAATAAAACAGTGCACGTGCTGTACGGCCATTGCCATCTACAAAAGGATGCATATAGGCTAACATGAAGTGGATGATTATACCTTTTATGATGGGATGAATAAAGATATTCTGATTGTCATTATTGAAAAAATCACATAGTGACGTAATGAATTCAGGAATGTCCTTATAAGTAGGTGGAGTATAAACAATATCACCATTTATTGCATCGGCAACAACGACCTCATCGTTTGTCCTGAAACGACCGGCATTATCGGGGTTATCCAGTGTCTTTTCGGTCATCAGTTTGTGAATGTACAACAGTCTTTCTTCTGTAAGAGGGTCTTTTCTGTGTTCAACTATATATTGTATGGTGTTATAGTTGTTCGCAATCATCTGTTGAGCTTTGTTTTGAGGAGATTTGTTTTTTCTCAGCATGTCTTTAGCAACGACACGAGTTGTGGAGGCTCCTTCCATCTTGCTGGAGTATATTGCCTCTTCCATCAACGAACTGGAGAGATAATATTTCTTCTCTTTAGTTTGGGAATCGCTCTCGGCTTCCCAGAAACTGCCAAATTTCATGTCAAAGTCATGACACATACGCAGCATCTTGTTCGTAAGGCATAAACTGATGCTGTATTTATTCCATACAATTATTTTACTTTTTGTTCGTGAGGCTTTTACGAGGGTCCATAGTTGCTGTGGAGTTGTTCCATCTGGAGCTTTGTATTTTACTTTATCCCAATAAGCATATTCTTCATTGATTTTTTCAATTATTGGAGCAATATTGGCATCAACCCCATTAATGATGGCGTCAATGAACTTCTTCTTGTCTATTTTGGGCGGTAGTTCTATCATAAGTCGATGATTTTTGATGTTTCAGTGCAATGATATTAAAAAAAAAGGATTCTTGCAAATTCTTGCAACTTTTTGCAGAATTAGCAAGAATTGTTCATTCTGGTTCTTCTTTTTATGAACCGACGTCTCCAATAATGACATCAACTGTTTTATGTTTTCTTCTTCCTGTTGTAGAAGTGCAGTAGCAGCCACAAATAATTATTATATACAAAGATGCCGCCTTATTGCCTCCCCGTGTTTTTCAACAGCATCTTTAAATCCGCCAATACACATCATCAAATTACCATTCCTAGAATACACCGGAGCATCATGCCCTTCTACTATAAGGGGAAACTCTTTTTGCCCAATATCAACATATAACTTATCCTTTGCAAGCCTTGATACAAAACTATACATAAGCGGATTATGGGACAGTTGTTGATAGAACGATGTATATGTATCTATATATGAAGGAAACTTGTCTATAATCACCACCTTGAAGTTATCCCCATGTGTAGCCATACCCAATCCAAGAATCTCATTCAAATACAAATCACCAAATGAATACCCAATAATCATCAGCCGGTTGTTCTCAATCACCTTTCTCGCCAAGTCCGACAGATAGACGTTATTAGGAGCAAACGTCATCTTTTCTGTTTTCCTCAAACCAGATACAATCTCTGGTTTAATATATTCTTCTTTCGCCTGGTTAGACGGGGGAAACTGCCCTCCTATCCTATTTTTACACGCGGTCTCAAAATCCCGGTTCTTTACCATGTCCCGCATACTATAATCAAACGGATATGAATTTGCCTCGCTAAACAATATTTGGCCATGCAAATGTGCTATAGTTGAAACACATCTTGGGTTTTCATAATAACGTCTCGCTGAAAAGCGACTGTAATCCACGCCATCTTTGATTGGTGGGAATCCATCCTCATATTCACCTAGGCTATTCTCTATTGTATTGTCATAATTCAGATTGAAGATATTAGATCTTCCTGACAAGGATTTCCAGAAATCTCGATACCATTGTTCCGCCGACTTATCCTCACTAAAAGTGGTGTCGTATTGATTAACGATACTCATTACAGTCTTTTGCAGTTCGTATGCACCCCTGATGTAATCATACGTATGAATTTCTTTCAGGAACTTAACTGGTTGGATCAATGTTCCGAACTCGGGAAATGATAGCCAGGAAATGTATTCTTTACGCCAGCAACCGCTATATGCAATACACATTTCGATAACATGTAACAAGTTCTCAAAGTTTAACTGTGGCGGTTTAATGTAATTGAAGCCTGATGCTTTGTTCAATTTATTATAGACATGGTAATATAGCTCACGCAAAAGAGGTCTTTCACCTCCTTCCACTTTATGGATGTTTTGTTTCAGAACCTCCTCAGTAATATTCTGCACAGAAGGAATAATGCCTTTGTGTTTAAAATCCAAAACGGCGCCAGCGCCAACTATAATTGTAGTTGTGTCTTTCATATCTATAAGTCTTACATATCCACCACCATCTCCTTTGAACGTCCCTTAGCAAACTCGTCATCCCAAGTAATAACAATTGTTTGATGAGGTTTTATACTGTCATTATAGTAGGGAACCTCAAAATTTTGGAATGAGATAAGTTTGGGATAAGGCAAATAATCCGGATTCATGTTAAGCGTAATCTCATCCACGCCTATATCTGAGGTAATTTCAAAGTTCACATTTATAGCATCTGCCTTCCCCTTATTATAGAAACGTAACTTATCCATTTTCTTTGATGATCCTTGAATAACCTCTACTTCAACATCAGCCTTCTTAGAATCCTCTTCAACAGCCTCATGATGTTGCAGTTCCTTCTTCTTCAATAATACATCGAGTTCCTTTACCCTCCTGTCGGAAAGGAATGATTTCACAAGAGCAATAACAGCCACTAACAGACTTCCTGCAGCAATATAATCAGACACACTTATTTCCATACTCACACTTTTATCTATATGTTTTGGAACATTCTCTGTAGTTCTTTCTCAATATCCTTAGTCAACTCTTCAACAAGTTGTTCTTGTTCATCTGCAATCAATGCTTCATTCAAGCGAACCAACTCATCCTCTCCACCTCTATACACGCGATTACATTTTAGACATGTAATAAATCCCGTTTTTTCATCTGTTTTAAAGGCGTATGTGGCACCACATGTCTTACAGCGCAAAGAAACGGTTCGAGAATAATTATCCTTCAGGGCCATATATATTGTTTTAGGTTTATATAGCAATTATTATTTATATCCACATAAACAGGTCTTCTATGGATTTTTCATTCATTACTACATATAGGGTTTGATGAAAGAAAACAAAACAAATGATTAATAATAAAAGTAACAAAATGCCATTGTATTAAAGCACTTTAGAAGATTTTGCGATAATTATTAAACTTTGCTAACTTCCGTAATTGTGATGCACTTTTTGTTGCATATTTGTTACGCAGTTCAAATTTTTGTTGTATCTTTGCACCGAGATTTGAACGTTATGTGTAACTTGTTAATAATGTTGCAATGGTAAGACCAAAGAAATCATTGAAGGTAAAAGAACCTATCCGCATCAGGGAACGCAAATTAGCGGATGGCAACATCAGCCTGTACCTTGACATATATGTGAAAGGTACTCGCAAGTATGAATCGCTTGGGCTGTATCTCATCCCTGAGAGTCTGCCCAATGCCAAAGCTGCCAATACGAGGACCAGGAGCATTGCCGAGAAGATAAAGTCTGACCGCATTATTGCCCTTCAAGACCGTGGCATCAAGCAGTGGGACAAGATAAAGCGTTCTAATATGTCGCTCGTCGAATGGCTTACCCAATACGAGCAGGACAGCGCTGGCTTCAAACCCTCAACCTTGAAAGGCCGCCAAGACATGCGCAAGAAGATGGAAATGTATCTGGAGCAAGAAGGACTGTCCTATATCGGTATGAACGAGATAGATCAGGACTTCTGCCGAGGCTTCCTCCGTTTTCTTGAAACGGCTAAGAACAGCGTAGCCAAGAAACAGAAAGATCGTACTATCAGCAAAGGGTGCGCCCACCATCACCAGGCGGTGTTGAACGGAGCCTTGAACAAGGCTGTACGTGAAGGCATCTTGCAGCAGAACCCCATGAAGATGCTCGACAAAAGAGAGAAATTCCAGCCATCACCAGAGGAGCGCGAGTTTCTGACCATTGAGGAACTACGTAACCTAATAGACGTACCTTGTGCCAATGAGCAGGTGAAGAAAGCGTTCATCTTTTCTTGTTTCTGCGGCTTACGTCTCAGCGATGTACGGACACTGACATGGAACAAGATACACAAGATGCCGGATGGAAAGACACTCTACGTCCATGTCTTCATGCAGAAAACACAGAAGCCCTTGAATGTGCCGCTTTCGGGCGAAGCCCTCAAAGTGCTTGAAGGAAAGAAGAATCCCGATGAACCCATCTTCAAGCTGCCTACAAGTGATGCTACCATCAACTACCATATTAAGAAGTGGGTGAAGAACGGTCATATTGACAAGACAATCTCCTTCCACTGCAGCCGCCACACCTTCGCTACAATGATGCTCACCCTTGGAGCCGACCTCTATACGACAAGTAAGTTGCTTGGTCATGCCAATGTGACCACGACCCAGATATACAGTAAAATCATAGACAAGAAGAAGACGGAGGCAGTCAGTCTCGTTGACGAACTATTCACCCAACAATCAAAAGAGGCACATGGAGAAGAATCAGAAAATTGAGTTACGCCACAGGACATTACCTAGTGGCAATCAGTCACTATATCTGGAGTTCTACGAGAAGGGCGGCAAGCGGCGGTACGAGTCGCTGAAGCTCTATCTTATTCCCGAAAAAGACGAGAATGACAGGCGAGTCAATGAGAACACGCTCAAACATGCCCTCAAACTGAAGTCCGAGCGTGTCTTGGGTATCGAGCATCCGCAGGAAACGGGAGAAAAGAAACTCCCTTCAAAGGCGTTCGCCGATTTCATGGACGAATACCAAGTATATCTCAGGGACATCAAACGGGCATCTGATTCATACCAGAAGATGAACCGCTCCACCATCAACATCGTCAAGTCATACCTGACGAGCATAAGGAGGCCACGGGTATTGCTCTCCAAAGTGGACAAGCGTTTTTACCTGAACCTTCTCGCCTATGTCAGGGACACGTACAAAAACACCAAGTCGCCCGACAACCCCAAGGAATTGTCCGGCAATACCAAGCTTATTTTCCAGACAACCCTCAATACGATGCTCAACTATGCAGTCAAGAAAGGACTCCTTCTGCGGAATCCCTTCTACGAGATAGAAGTAAGGGAGAAATTCGGGAAAGTACCGAGCGACAGGACGTTTCTCACCATTGAGGAGGTGAACAGCATGGCAAAGGCCACAACAGGCAGTCCTGACACCAAGCAGACTTTCATGTTCTGCTGTTTCACAGGGCTGCGACATGGTGACATGGCGGCTCTCCGATGGAAGGACATCCGCAAGACTGATGAAGGCGAGGTGATATTTGTGCCGTCTATGCAGAAGACAAAGCATCCCGTCATCGTTCCGCTGGGGCAACAGGCAAAGTCGTGGATGCCAGAGAGACCGAAGGATGCAAGCGACCAGTTGGTTTTCCCCAACGCTCCGAAATTGGGTGCTGCCAACAGGGCTTTGAAGACCATGGCAAAACGTGCCGGAATCAACAAACTCGTCACCTTCCACACCAGCCGCCACACTTTTGCTACAATGACCCTGACCGCCGGGGCAGACCTCTACACGACGAGCAAACTTCTTGGGCATACCAGCGTCCACACCACGGAGATTTATGCCGACGTGGTGATGGAGAAGAAAGCGGATGCCGTGAACCTGACTAATGGACTGTTCGGATAGGATATCCATTGAGAATTTCGGCATATTCCAACAATAACCCTTTGAGAATTTCGGCATTGAACTAACAGATGCTATTTTGGAGTAAAAAAGCAACGGAATTGTGAATCTCGTTAGGAAAAAGGCATAAAAATATATAAAAGTCGCTGGAAAAATGACATCAACTATTGCGGAAGTCGTTAGAAAAACGTATTTTTGCACGCAAAAAAATTAATGTGTTATGCTTAAAAGAAAAATATCTGAGACATTAAAGAAGTGGAAGGAACAACCAAACCATTTCCCACTTGTCATCATGGGCATTCGTCAATGCGGAAAGACCTATATCTCCCAGTTATTCGCAGAGGAGAACTACAAGCATGTTGTATATATCAATTTTATCAAACAAAAAAGGAGGAAAGAAGCTTTTTATGATTCAAAGGATGTAGATAGTATAATCCTTAACCTTTCAGCCCAGATGAGGACTGCAAAGTTCGTTCCTGGAGAGACATGCATTATTCTTGATGAAATCCAAGACTGCCCTGAAGCGCGTACCAGTCTGAAGTTCTTCAAGGAAGACGGGCGTTATGATATAATCGCTACGGGGTCGCTGCTTGGAGTGCAAGGCTATGGCCAGGACGAGAAGAAGCAGCGCACAAGAAAACCTGTCGAACAAGAAAGGGGAAGCAATTCCGTCCCTGTAGGCTATGAGCAAATAGTGGAGATGTACCCACTTGACTTCGAAGAGTTTCTTTGGGCGAACAACATGAATGAAGAAATCATCAATGTGTTGAAGCGTTGCCTGGAAGAGGAAAAACCCGTACCAAGTGGCATACATGTTGCGATGAAAACTCTCCTGTATCGATATGTCGCTGTGGGAGGGATGCCTGCTGCAGTTAATGCACTGATAGAAACAGGAAACATGGGCAAGGTAAACGACGTTTGGAATTCTCTTCTCAAAGAATATCGTTCAGACATGGTTAAATATGCCGACGACAAGGACAAGCCTCACATTCGCGCCTGTTTTAATGCCGTTCCAAAGCAACTGGCCAAGGAAAACAAGAAATACCAGTGGTCCAAAGTGGAAAGCGGCGGACGTGGCGTGTATTACAAAGACTCCCTTCAATGGTTAGAAGATGCGGACATCATACGCCGTTGCTATAACTCCAACATTACCGGACTGCCGTTGGAAGGCAATGCCATAGACAACGTGTTCAAGGTCTATACTGCTGACATTGGCATGTTGGTTGCCATGCTTGGAGGTACGACAAGAGCGGACATCCTTCAAGGCAATCTGGGAGGATTCAAAGGAGCAATCTTTGAAAACCTGATGGCAGATACACTTATTAAAAAGGGACAGAGTTTATACTATTTCCAAAAAGATTCTGGCTTGGAGTTGGATTTCCTTATCCGTTATAAAGGCGAGTGCGTTCCTGTAGAGGTGAAAGCAAAAAGTGCCCAGGCTAAAAGTTGCTCTACCATCAGGAAACACCCAGAGAAATATGGCGTTAATCACTTCATCAAGTTTGGAGACTATAACGTTGGGCGTGATGGCGACCTGCTGACTCTCCCCACCTATATGCAGTTCTTGCTCGATTTGGAGCCAGAGGAAGTGATTTTGGAGGCGATAGACACCGATGAACTTACGCGAATGGCAAGAGAGTATCTCGACCAGAAGTAAGAACCGATTATTTCCCATACAGAAGAATCAGCGTCAACACTACGGAAATCTATGCCGACGTGGTGATGGACAAGAAAGTGGATGCCGTAAATCTTATGGCATCCACTTTGGGTAGCTGATGTGTTCAAAAATGTTTATATTCAAATAAAACTGGAGATTACGCCGTTTGCTTCCTTTTTTACCACGGCGAGTAGGGCGTGTTCGTGCCTGGGTCAACGGGCCATTTTTCCTCATCTTCGATGATGTCCAACTTTTCACCAGATCCTGTGAGCAGAGTGTGCTGCGTGTCCATCTGATCAACCTTCATATTGGGTTTCTCGTATGCCTTGCGGCCATTGCCTTCGGGAGATGTCATAATCTTCTTCATTGTCGGTTCCTCCTTATGCTAATTGATGAATACCTTAAACTTCTTTTGAGTTTGCTCATGCTCTATAGAGGAGCATGAGCAAACTCAGTTTTTATTCTCACTTAATCGCAACCTTTTTCCCATTCTTCACGTAGATGCCGGGCTGCGGATGTACTGCGGCTCTGCGTCCAGTCAAGTCGTAAAGTGGTGCATCACCTTTGGTTGCGGTCTGTATAGGCTGTACGCCCGTAGTGCTGCCGTCGCCGAAGGGGATAAACTCGCGGGCAAGTGCGGCACCAGCGTCAACAATGAGATACGCCTTCTGAGCGGGGAATGTCGTTGGGGTGCCGCTGCTCGTCGTGGGATAGCGGTAGAAACCCACACCGTTAGCACCCTTTATCAGTGCGTAGAGGTTGTCGGGAGTGGTGAAGGGAGCCGACTGTCCCAGCAGGTCGTTGTCGTCGATCGTCCCCGAGGCATCGGCCACTGTCAGGGTGACACTTTCTGCTGTCGATTTCATCACCACGGCGTTTCCGGCGGGGATGATGCCGTCCGTCACCTCCGTCAGCGTCACTTGCGACTTGTCGCTGCTCACCTTGGCGGTATAGACGGTGGCATTAGCGTCGGCACTCACACTGGCAAGTCCGTTGTAGTAGGTCGTCCAGTAGTTACCTTCGCCGTCGGCGTTGGCCGTCAGTGTCGCTGTAGTGCCAACGCCGTCCTCGGTCTGTACTGTCCAGCCTGTGGGGATGCCGCTTTCGTTGCGGGGATAATCCGTAATCTCGGCCTTGACGAAGGTGCCTGTGGCAGCCACACCGTCGAGCCAGCCAAAGGTGGGTTCTAAGGCTGAAAAACCAGTGGCGAGGCACTTCACGTAGTTAAGAGATGTGCAGCCATAGAACATCCGGTAGTACGCTCCATCAGCGACTTTCGCTGCTGGCAGGACGGGAGCCTTTTGAAGGCTGGTACATCCTTGAAACATATTTTGATAGACACCATGTGCAAGTGTGGTGGCAGGTAGTTCAGGAGCCTCAGTTAGGCTTGTGCAGTCCTGGAACATCTGCATGTAGCAGTCCATGGTTCCAAAGGAATAGTCATCTGGGCTATTGTAATAATCGGGGCGCATCTCCGTAGCAGGCAATTCAGGCGCAACAGTCAGTCCTGTGGCACGGAACATTTCTGCATAGCACTGTGCCTCCAACGTGGTAGCAGGCAATTCGGGTGCGTGGGTAAGTCCCAAACATCCTGCAAACATGCCAAAATAACATGCGGGAGTAATGGTCGTGGCTGGCAGCACCAAGTCGTTTTCAGGATGACTCTTGATAGTGGTATTGGTTATTGGTGCATATTCATCGTTATGGCCAGCACAGAAGAGGTATCCAAAGTTCCAATCACCCGTGAGTGTCTTTAAGGTAGCATAGTTGCCGGCATCTATCAGGCTCATCACATTGCCATAGACATACCCATCGGCAGTGCTGGTGATATGACATTCATAACCATTGCCATTGCCGTGATATGAAGCATTGGTGCCACGGAAAGCTACTTTGTCGCCTGCGTTAACGTGGATGCCATCACCAAAAGTGACAGGCCAGTTGCCGGTGCTGCTGGTGATTCCCGCTGCATCTGCCGGCCATGACGAATAAGTAGTCCAGGTGCCTCCATTTACCTGATATTCGATAGGCGTCAATACCACTGGGTGGTCGTAGGAATAAGTAATTGAGAAAGTGATATCGCCTTCGCTGGTCGCCTCAATGGTGAGTGGCGTGGAAGCCATCGACGGTGATTCGTCATTGAACACCGGACGAATGCACTGGCCGTCGAGGCGTCCGCCATATTCGTACCATCCCCAGTCGTCCCAGCCGAGGTAGTAGGCACCGCCATCATCCTCCGGATTGGTGGTGCGCGACCAGTAGGCTCCGCCGTCGAGCAGCATGTCGTCGATACGCCAGCTCGTGGTGGGCAGGAAGATGGTGTTGCCGTTGGGGCCTGTCACCTCGTAGCCATTGACCTCCTGCAGGGTGGTCTGAGTCCACGTACATTGTTCCTTCAGCTCGTCCAGCTGCTGCTTGCTCGGCATACGCCACTGACTGCCCCAGTTGACGTAGGCAGCATCATCCTCCGGGTCAAGCTCATCCTTGCCGTCGGTGAAGCCGTCCTTGCCCCGGCTGCTGTCGGTGCAGTATTTGGTGAACCAGGTGTCTTGGCCAGCCACCTCTGCCCATTTGTAGTTCTCCCAGCTGAACAGATAGCCGTCGGAGGGGTCGCTGCCGTGTCCTTCTGTGTCGCCCCAGGCAAAGAAGAGACCCGTGTCGTGCGGGTTGCTGGCTCCCACATTGCACGTCGCCCACAGCGTGCCGCTGGGCAGGCCGAGGTCAACAAACTCCTTTTTCGTTTCTTGCAGCGTCTCAAGTTCAACCCTCGTGTAAATCACCGTGGTCGCTTCCGAATCATAAATGACGTTTATGTCGGAGTGTCTGACGGTGGAGCCGTCAATAATGTTGTACCATACGTCGGTCACAGTTCTTGAATCGAGATGGGTGACAATGCATTTATTCACATCGGCAAGATTTTCGATTTCTTCTGCCCTTGCAGCCGTTTGTACATCAAGCGCCGCTTTGAAGCCTTCGTCAATGTCATAGAGATTTGAGTTGGTTTCGGACAAGACCGTTTTGCCCGCGTAGTACAGCGTTCCTACATACTGGGCGCTGCTCCAGTTCTTGTCCATTGCTGCGATAAGCTCGGGGTCAGAGCAGAGCGCCAGTCCGGTGGCCTCCGCATCAGCCTCTGTGCCGAAGAGCAGCGTAGCGTAGCTGCCGTCGGTCATGCCCTGCAGACCGCTGAGCAGGTTGGTGATGACATCCTCTTTTCGGCTCATATTGTCCGAAAACAGGTATTTAGTCATCGTCACGCCATCCACCACGACTTCACCAGCATAGACAGTGGATTCGTTAGTGATGTTTTCTGATGTTGTAATGGTAGAGACACTGTTTTGTCCCCACGTCGACAGGTGGGCTAATAAGGCAGCAAAGAGCAGCGTTGCCGTTCGTGCCGGGAATGATTTGTGATTTTGTTTCTTCATAATCGTTACGGTTTTTATTAGTGATGATATGCTGTTTTATCGGCAAAGTTACGAAGAATCTTCGAGACGTGGAGTCTGCATAGACCATGTTTTGACGAAACAAGGGCTGGGAGTGACGAAAGGGGCGCATGGCGTGACGAAAGGCGAAAAAGTGAAGGGAAGAGCAAAAAAAGTGATTGTGGTTTGGAAGAAAATATGTAACTTTGCAGCCGATGAGCAAGAGGACTTTTTTCTTGACGGCCCTGCTTTGTGCCGTCTCGTACTGTCATTCAGCCGACGGACTGCTGACACACAATCTGAGTTATCGCCGCTTCACAACGCTTGACGGCCTGTCGCAGATGCAGACTGAGAAGGTGTGGCAGGACTCGCGTGGATACATATATAATATATAGGTACGCTGTCGGGCTTCGTGCGCTACGACGGCCTGACGCTGACCCCCTTCCTGCGTGGTCAGCGTGAGAACATCGTGGGCTTTCAGGAAATCGGCGGGCAGGTAAGGGCTATGGGCTTTGTGCGTCAGTGGAGCATCAGCGGTGACAATGTAACGAAAGAGCCTATTGACCCAGAAGGAAACTTCCTGCTGAACAATTTCAATGCTGCCGACCTGCCTACTGGCTATGTACTGCTGGAGGACAGGCAAGAGCAGAACCGCCGACTATGTCAGATGACTGAGACGGGTATGAAACGGGTAATGACCTCGCCACTACTGGACGAGATGACACCCGACCGTAAGATGTACCTGGACTCGACGTTGCTCTATGTGCCCACACTGCAGGGGGGCTATCGCCTGCAAGAGGGACATGTGGCGGTGAAGATAACCGATAAAACCGATATATTCTCTTTCATTCGTACTACCGATGGCCTTTTAGCATTGGCAGCCGACGGTCTCTATCGCGTGGACCGCGATGGTATTTCTCTGTTGAGTGAACATCCCTTCGATGCCCCGGACTACGGTCTGATTGTGCGCCAGAACAGGCAAAGACAACTCATCGTTGCCGACTCGCACACCATTTGGATTTACGATGCAGGTCTGTGGCGGCAACTTGCCACGGGCTTCAACATGATTAAGGACCTTTTCATCGACAAGTGGAACCGTCTGTGGGCAGCCACCTATCAGGGTGCCTACTGTTTCTTCTACTGCAACTTCGTCAACCACAGGCTGACGGATGAGAACGACATCGTAAGGGCAATAGCCTTCAATGACGGACGGATAGTGATGGGCACACTCAACGGCAAGGTGATAGCCGACGGACGACTACTGGTCGAGGACAAAGATAACTATTACGCCCCAAGCACCGCCGTCATCGATGGCAAGGTATATATGGCAGGCAATGGCGACGTGGCTGAAATATCGGGCAACAGCGTGGAGTGGCTTAGACTGCCCTACGACAAATACCAGTTTGTGAGCCGCTACCAAGACCGCCTCATCATCGGCACACGTAGCTGTGTGCTGTCGTACAATACCACTACCAGGTATTTAGACACACTGACCACCGAGACTGTACGCCCGTGGTGTGCCGCAGACGACGGGCAGGGCAGCCTGTGGGTGGGCTGTACACCAGGACTGTGCCGGCTGTCGGGCATCAACGATGGCAAGTTGAGCATAGAGCATGTAAAAAGCACGCCTACCACACTCGTTGTCACCACGATGGCCACCGACGGAAGGGGGCACATCTGCTTCGCCCTGGGTGACTCGCTGTTCGCCATCCACAATGGAGATATACGCGCCATGACCGAGGCACGGCCTACGCTCAAAGGACATGAGATACGCTCTGTACATATATCCACACGCGGCTATCTAGTAGTTGCGGCCATCGACGGGCTGATGGTGGCACGCTTCGACGATAAATGCAAGGCATCGGACATACACTGGTTCGATGCACAGAACGGTTTTACAATGATCGAACCGCTGATGGCCATGATGACCGAGACGGATGATGGCACGGTGTGGTTGGCAGGCTTGGAGGAGATGGTGTCGTTCCGGCCCGACCTACTGCTAAATGACAATCAAGAACCGGCCATCGTGGTAGCCCCACGCCCGTGGTGGCAGCAGTGGTTTGTATGGCTTGTAGCTATGCTATTGATGGCTTTTGTCGTGTGGCGGTTGGCAAGGCGATTTGAACAGCGAAGCGCCCGTAAAAAGATGGAACAGCTGGAAGACGAGAAAGAGAAGAAAGAGTTGCAACTGAGTGCCGTCCGCCTGAAGGCCATACCCCATTTCCACTCCAATGTGCTGGCCAGTATAGAGTATTTCGTGTCGAACCTCTCCACCGATGAGGCCACACACTACCTGAAACTCTACTCCGACTTTACCAACCAGACCCTCTTGGACATCGACCGTCCGTCACGCTCAGTGAACGACGAGGTGGACTATGTGCGCGCCTATCTGGAACTAGAGCAGTTGCGCTACAGCGAGCGGTTACAATACGTCATCAAGGTAGCTCACAGTGTTGACCAGAAGGTGATGTTGCCCACGATGCTACTGCACACCTACTGCCAAAACGCTGTGAAACACGGCATAGCCAACAAGACGGGCATAGGCCATGTGACGGTAACCGTCAGCCGAGAACAGCGTGACGGTATAGACGGTGTGCTGGTTAGTGTAAGCGATGACGGTGTAGGACGTTCAGAAGCAGCACATTTAGGAAGTACCTCAACCAAGCAGGGACTGAAAATCATCAGCCAGCAGATAGAACTCTACAACCGCACGAACAAACATCATATACAACAGCATGTGACCGACCTCACCGACAGCGAGGGACACCCAGCCGGCACCTGCTTCGAGACATGGGTGCCCGTTGACTTTAAGTATTAAGTTGAATGAGAATATGAGAAAACTGAAAGCTATTGTAGTAGAGGATGAGCGACTTCCGCGACTGTCACTGTTAGCGAAGCTGGAAGACTTCCGCCATTCTGTGGAGGTAGTGGATGCCTGCGATAACTATGACAGTGCGCGTATGAGCATCCTGCGCCACCGCCCTGACCTACTCTTCCTTGACATCCAGCTGCAAGGATGCGACTCCATACAGCTGCTCGAAGAACTGAAGCAAACAATACCGCTGCCTTACGTCATTTTCACCACGGCCTATAGCGATCGTAAATACCTGATGAGTGCCATCAAACTCTCTGCCGTAGATTATCTGCTGAAGCCCATCGACAAGGGCGAACTGGCCCACGCCATAGCCAAAGCCGCAGACAGAGCCGTGGTCGAAACGACCGCAACGTCCTCCTTGCCCGAGAACTTGAGCTTCAAATCGGTGAATGGGAAGATATTCGTTGCTGTCGATGACATAGCCTACATGAAAGCCGACGGCAACTATGCCAACATCTGCACCTTTCATGGTCAGGACTTGATACTGGAAAGCCTAATGACGTTGGAACAACGACTGCCTGCAAACACTTTTGCCAGAGTTGACCGAAGCACCATCGTCAACTTGCAAAGGGTTTATCGACTGAACCACCAGCAACACACCTGCATACTGCTATCTGCTAATGGATGCGAATTGCGGTTGGAACTGACTAAGAGTGGAATGGAGAAACTGATGGAAATGATGGGGTAATGTTTTTGTTGCATTGCTATAGCAGCCCGCTCTCCTATCTACATGAAATCCAAACAAATTGTAAATCCGAACAAATATCATATATTTCCTCAAAATAGGCAGATTATAGGTGATAGTTGTTCGGATTTCATTCATAGGTCAAAAGCAGCCTGAAGAGCCGATGTCTTACCTCTCCAAATAGGAGATTCCCTGACCTGGCGCACCCGGATTTTTCCGTGGCTGACTTCCACAGACCATGCATGACTGCATAAGCAAGGGTATTGATTTGCATGTCTGCCAAAAATGTTGTACCTTTGCACCATATTTTATAAAGGTATGACAGAGAAAGAGAGAAACTTGTTATACGGTGTTGTGTCACTGATTCTGCCTGAGAACATTCTCGACCAGTTTGTCATTGTCAAGCTGGAAGATGAGGACATTGCCCGTAATGATGGCACTTACCAGCCATTCAAGCATAACGTACACATCTATCTTGACGAGCAGGACAACAGGACTGCCGATCAGCGTGCGTCATTGAAGGCCAACGGCTTCACGGAATACACTTCGGTGAAGGACTACCCGGTGCGCAACCGTCTGTTGACGCTCCACATCCGTCGCCGCAGGTATCTGGATGCCGAGGACAGGAGCGTTATCCTCAGCGAGTTCCCCCTGAAGGCCGACGGCACCAGCATCTCTCCGGAGTTTGCTGATTTTTTAAAAAGGAGGAGTTAGACAACCGTCCTGTGACCTCCCGTTCCGTCGGTCGCAGCCACGGTATCGACGGCGACTATTTGGGTCAGGTGTACAAAGATCATCTCAGCGACTATGAGCACTGGGACCAGAAGCCCCATGCCAAGGAGTGGATCCTGATAGCTAAGAACATGGGCAGGCATCTGTCGATAGACGAGTCGATGTACTGCGGCAGGCTCTATACCTTCGTATCCAACAAGGATGCCCATGGCGGACGGGGCACAATCATCGCCATCATCGCAGGCGTAAAGGCCGCTACGGTGCTCAGGTGGCTGCTGGAGATTCCCGAGGAGGAACGCAGGGGCGTGCTCGATGTGAGCATGGACTTCTCAGACAGCATGAAGCTGACAGCGCAGACGGCATTCCCCAATGCCAGGATCTCGCTCGACCGCTTCCATGTGTTCCAGGATCTGAACAGGTACTTCATGAAGGCCTTTGCCGATGTGCGCGACAAGGTGCTGGTGGCCATCAAGCATGAGAAGGCTGCATACGACAGGAAAGTAGAGCGGTGCGCCAAGAACAGGAGGACCTACAGGACCAGGCATCCGAAACGCTACAAGGGCAGGAAACGGGGGCGCAAGGCCAAGTACCGCAAGAAAGACTTCAGGCCCAGTACGATGAAGAACGGCGAGTCGAAGATGGACTTCCTCAGACGCTCCTTCTACACCCTCAGGACTTGTCCCGACAAATGGAGCGACGAGCAGTGGGAACGGATGAACATCCTCTTCGAGGAGTTTCCTGAGCTGAAGGAGGCGTTTGACCTCAAGGAGGAATTCCGCAAGAGCTGTACTGGAGCAAGAGGGACAAGGAAGAGTACAAGGACAGCCTGCCTGCTATGGAGGAGAGAAACGCTCTCAAGGAAACCGTCAGGGAGAATCTGCATGTATGGTTTGACCATGTGAAGAAAAGCAAGTCGCCTGGCATGAAGACCTTCATGAGGACTATCAAGGAGAGAGAGGAGGATTTGCTCAACTATTACGAGACCTTTGTCACCAACGCATCGGCTGAGTCGCTGAACTCTGGCATCAAGGGCTTCCGGGCAGAACTGCATGGCATCTCTAACCTGCCATTCTTCTTCTACAGAGTCTGTAAGATATATGGATGACTGATTTACCCTTGCTTATGCAGTCATGCGGGTCTGTGGAGGTCAGCCACGGAAAAATCCGGATGCGCCGGATTATTCGGTATTTCTGTTTTGCACGATTTGTATGGTTTAAAGCCCGGCATTATCTATGATAGCCGAGTAGAAGGGAGACCCTTTATTCCTGTTAATGAGGATTTCAGCATTCAAGGGTCTGAATACTGGAGTATATGGCATAAATATGAAAAAGATATTGGGCGGTTTGATTGGCTTAAAGAATAAAATCATACTCCTAATAATCCAAACAACTTCAACAAGCCATAGACAATCTCCAAGAGGACGATGCCAAAAAAGAAGCAAAAGGCGATGTACAACCGCATGAAGGTTTTCCTCCCGAAATAGACACCATCCCCATGGTTGATAATCTCATAGCATCGGTCTTTGTTCCGTTCAAGCATCTCACCAATGTCAATTCGATGCTTCCTGTACAGCTTTTCCTCTTCCTTATAATACGTTTCGTACTTGGTCTGCAACTGTTTGAGTGACTCATCATCCAGCTTATTCGTAATGACAACATTCCGGCTGTCAAGAATAGCATTAGTGATGGCTGTTACGGCGTTGTCGGTGCTCTTGCTGGCAGCAGTGACGGCTAACACGATTTTCTTCAAATCTTCAATGGCAGTTGCGAGTTTGTCAACGATTTCTTTCACATCGCTCACATTCTTGGTGACTTGGCTTAACTGTTCGACCAGATTATCTTTCTGTTCGGCAATCTCTTCCTTTTTGTTGATTTCCTCAACAAGACTACTATACTTATTTGACATAATGGTTTTGTTTTAACGATGTATTCCTTTGGGTTTTCTTACAGACCTGCTCATTGGCTTGCACAGCCAGTTGGCATGTTGGGCGCAGCGTCGTGCCCATTCACGTTCATCCTCATCCTTGTCCTTGCCCCAATTTGAGGGTGTACTTCCACCTCCCCCACATGATTCTGAAACGGTGGTGGCGGCATCGACGTAGTTCATGAACAGCAGCATAGCCACGTTCAAGACATTCTCAAATGGTACGTCATCGTCAGGAACTTCAATGGCCTCCTTCATTGCCGTGAATGCTTCCATCGGCATCGCAATGGAATAATGCTTATCGTCAACAGACAGTATCTTCCTGAAGATAGGTGGTGCTTCCGACTTGGTCCGGGCAGCATCCTGACGGTCTGAACTGCGCTGTGAGATGGGCCTCCTTTCAGTAGTCTGGGAGGTGCCCACGGTAGAACTGGGTTTCACAACACTTGGAGCGACTGGGTGAAGTTTCTTCCATGTAGCTTCAAGTTTTGGCGCAGTCAGGTTGCGACCTTTGCCCAATGTGGATGACTTGAAACGGGAGTTGCCACGAAGTACCGTGTACCCATGTAGGACACCTTGCTTGTCACGTTGCTCTTGGACTTTGTAACCATGACTTTCAAGACTACGCTTATAACTGTCCCAATCATAACTTGACATACCACGAAGGATGTCATAACAGGCTTCCGTTATCTCCTTCTGGTGAGCCTCGTGAATATCCTCGGGCAGCTCCCATCCACGTTCAATGTTAATGTCGTGGGCAGCCTTGACTGCGCTATCACCGATGAAGGAGTCATTCATTAGGTTGCCGTCAAGGTCAATGCGGTTGATGAGGATGTGAAGATGAGGAATACCAGACTTCGCATCAAAGTGAAGACAGGCGAATATCTGTGCCCTGTCCAGATTGAACTTGCCTTTTCCTTTCTTCTTGCCTTCCTTGGCTTGGACATCCTTCTGGAGCTTTTCAAGAAACTGTAGCGCATACGCGTACCAGTCATTGAGCGTCCATCCCTTTGTCTCTTCAAGGGATGGGGAAACCTCCAGTCGAAGGGTCGGGTTCTTAACTGGCTTACGCCTGAATTTCGGTTCATACTTCTGGTGAATGGTTTCCATCGCTCCCCACATGGCGAGAGGAGTAAGCCCCTCGTCAAAGTTGCGTGTCAGCACAATGTCTGCACGATTATGCTTTGTGGCATAATTCGTCATGGCTGAGCCATGCGATATAGACCTTGCTTTTGCTATCATACCTTTTATCTTTTGAACATTCCTTCTATTTCTACTAATCTGCGGATAAGGCTGTTTACGCCTTCTATCCATTGTCGCATAAACTGCTCGTTGCGGAAGTACTTCTTACGCTGTTCTTGGGTCGTGCCATGAAGAGCATTCTTAATCAGAACCAGTTCACCTCGGGCAGCTTTCAGCGACATTAAGGCATCAGCTTCCTTGTCGCTCATCATTACCTTTGGCTCCTGCCCAAGGGAAGTGTCATGGATATACTGGCTTTTCTTCAGTCCACAGGCTGCAGCCAGCTTTACAATCTTTTCGTTTTCGTCGGGTGTATAGCACACGGTGATGCGTGGATTGCGCCCTTTACGTTCTATGTTCTTTTTCATTTCTAAATGGTTTTATCTGTAGGTTTATAAATGGGTTTGGTCAACCCAATGCGAGCCAGCGAGTATTGCAAGAGGTCAAACAGTCGGGCAAATAGCGGAGCGGATTGTCAGACATTGACACTTCTTGTTTAGAGAGTACGAAATTTCAGGCTCCCTTCGGGTCGTCCCCAAGCCTTGATGGAATTATCCGGCATTGTCGGAAACCGTTTCGGTTGGTGCCGTGGCGGTAGCATCCGTATTGTCCTTACTGGGCAGTCGAGAGGAAGGCCGTGTCTCGTTCTCGGGGCTGTCGCTGCCAGAGGTTGCATCAGTCAAGGTGATGGATGGGGGAAGGCTTTCTTCAATTTGGGTGTTCGGCTCGACATCATCATTGAATAGTTCCCTTTCCCTGCCGTTACCATCATTAGAATAGTCACGGCTACCTTGCTCGGATTGCATAGAAGTATACTCATCCCTTTGTTCGATGGTTGGGCCATCTGATTGATGTGGGGTATTCGCCAAATCAATCTCAGTAGAAGAAAGGGATAAGGAATTAGCTTCGATGGCATCATTGACATTATTGCAATCGGCAACCGTTCTATTGGCAACAGTGCTGTTGATGGCAGTCCCATCAGCGACAGTTCCATTGCCATCATGACAAGTGGCATCATTCTGGCTTTTGTGATTAGCCTTGATGCGCTGCTCGACCTGAGGATGGCGTGAGTAATGCTCATTGCGGATAACCTGATTGCCGATATACCAACTGGCGACACAATGGACAGTGAAGACAGTGGTACGGCAATTCGGCACAGATGATACCAGTCCCACCTCATGGAACATGTAAACCATCTTGGATGCAGTCTTGCGGTTACACCTCCAAAGTTTGGCAAGTTCCACCTCTGAAATGGCAAACTGCCCTGGGGTTAGGTCAACTGAATACTCTTTCTTCTCATAGTGCGTCGGCTCCTTCACTGCCAGTTGCAGGAAGGTAGCAAAGCACTTCATGCGGTCAAATCCCTGCGGATAGTTAGACAGGAAATCCAACTGTCGGTCTGACAGAAACAGACCATAAAACAAGTCGTTATCGTACATGGCTAAATGTTTTAACTGTTATGGGTGCGGTCACCCTTCATGTTCACTTCTCAATCTCGGGTTTACTCATCTGCGGAAACCTCTGCTGCGAGTCTGCGGCAAGTCATCGGCGATGCTGATAAGGGCTTCGTTCAACTTCTGCTCCTCCGCCTTGTTCAGCAGATGGATGGCACCGATGTTGATGGCGAGTGCAGCGGCTTCACGTCCGTACCTGATGGCCTCCTGGTCATCATCAATGGCCTTGTTCGCTCCCGTAGCGTCGATGTAGGCATTCACCTTGTCACGCATGGTGAAGTAGCCGAAGCCAGTCTTGGCCCAATGCGCAGCTGAGTAAACGGCACTCTCTTTGAGTGCGGATAGTTCCTGTTCCTTCATCACTGTTTCTTGCTTAGGGTTTGCATGTGAAGACGGGCAGCATCGTCAATCTCTTCTTGGGTATAAACCCGGTTCCTCCGAATCCACGAAAGGATGTCTGCTTTCTCGAAGTAGATCATCTTTCCGTTCGGGCGGTAGAAGGGGATGCTCTGCTCACAGGTCATCTTGTAGAGAGAGCTGCGAGCCATGCCCATGAACTTGGCGGCTTCCTCAACGGTTAATACTTCCTTGCTTGAATCAAGGATGTCTTCCAGAACGTCAACGCGCTTCTGGAGTTCTGCAACTTGCTTGTGCAGTTGGGTGTCCTTCTGGACGGGGTTCTGTTGCGTCATTCTCAAATACTTTTTTTGTTTTACTATTATTACTATACACAATATCGTTTCTCAATCGGGCAGCAAAGTAACTAAGACTTAATCAAACAAAGGAAAATAAGGAAATCAAACTCTTGATTTAACACTTTTACGACTGGATAGGTTCTAAACCATGTCCTGATTAGGACCAACACCAGTTGCGTCACCTTCATTTGGATTGCCTCAGCAATGCGCCCTTTGCCACACCTTCACTGACCAGATAAGTCTGAGTCTTTGCCAGTCAAAAGAGAAATGCGGCGATGCGAAGTTACGTGTATTAAGAAAGGTAGAAGAAAAACACTGGAAGAAATGATGGAAATTTTGGAAGACTTAACTTCCGAGTATGATTTTGCAGCGTTTTCCATACTATTAAACCGTTTGGGATGCTTGTTTTCATTGGGGATATTACAATCGGAAACAAGGGTATCGGAAGCACCCTTTAGTGCCACTTCCAGAAGACAAATCCGACGTGTCTCATCGGCGAAAAAGATAATCATAGAAAAGCGCATTAGTTTCAGATATTTTTTGTAACTTTGCTCCATGTTTCAGTGGCACATGCACCTCGTTTCCTTTGCTTGGATTTATTTAACACAATTTTGGTGCAGGTTTGTTACGTTTGAGAAAAACAAATTTTGAAGCCATTGAAACACAGATGGTTGCAAAATTTCTGAAACCTACGAAGTAGTAAATATACGATTATTTTTATAATTCAAACAAACTTTATTCTACTAATATTCAACGAGTTTTAAACACAATTGATAATAACACTCAAGAGAAGCCACTTCTATCTCTCTTTTCAACAGACTAGAATACCAATAAAAAAGGAGGCGACCAGAACCCTAGTCGCCTCCCTATTACATCATGGATAGCTATCATTTCCCCGCAACATACGCCCCATCCTTAGCCTCAAAAATAGTAGAAGCCTCATGCACCACAATCGAGTGCCATGCGCCCTGAGGAACCTGGATACCAAACACGCCATTCCTGGGGCAAACCCTAAACCGGGCAGTCTCTACAAATTGCGCCTCATCCACTGCCGTCTCGCCATCATGCACAGGCCCACCGGTATCCACGCCAGTCATCTCCTCATAAAACACCCAATCCAGGCACCCCTCCAGGCAAGCCACCGTCTCGCTGGTCTTGAGGTGCCGATGAATAGGCACACGCGTCCCCACCTCCAGAGCATTCAGCATTCGCTGACTCCCATCCTCAGGCGTTGTCCGTAGATTAAAGTCCGATGACCGATACTATCAATATGCACCCGTTTTATCCGAGTCCCTGTGCTCTATGAAAGTTTGATTTTGCTAAGTTCTCTCCCTGCATCTGTCAGAATATACTTTTGCAACTTACTGTTAGGTGCATCCGGAATTGTCATTTCTATATATTTGCCCAAAATCGGGTCTATATACTTCTTCTTCATTTTATAACGGTCGCCTAAGCCCAGATACTCCGCAATCTCAGCAAGAGAATGGGCCTCCTGACAAAAATCTCCTATGCTTTCAAGCACACTATAGTCCACGCCTAACTCCTTGCCAACTCCTTGCCAACTCCTTGCCAACTCCTTGCCGTCCAGATTGGATTCGCCATCTTTTTCCGTAGTCACCGCCTCCCCGTGCTGCCTGATTGTGGCATACACCATAAACTCATTCTGCTGGTACTCAGGGGCAGGCTGACCAGCCTCTTCCATCTCACGGAACATTCTATCCACGCCCTCGCCAAACTCCTTCACCAGTTTATGGTTGCGCATATACAAGGCTATCTTGGGATTACGCGAGAAATGCATCTCACGGATGTTATTAGGTCTTACCAAGCCAGGCAATATACCCGGGCTCTCCACCGTCATGTGGTCGTCAAACAACTTCACCTGTATGTCCGTACCCAGAATGCTATAGTCTCTGTGGCAAATCGCATTCACGCAAAGTTCCGTCCAACAGAACTCCGGATACTGCGGGTCCGTTCTAAACCGCCCGTCCTGTCCCAGATACGTATGTTCTTTTATCTGCGTCCTCACAAAAGCCAGCACATCGTTCGTCAGTTTCAATATTGGGCCGGTAAAGATTTCATCCTTTATCACATTCATCTCCGTGCCCACTTTGGCTTCATTACCCTCATAGCGAATCACGCGTACCTGCGCCCGCTGAAAGAACCGCTGCGGATTCTTACCAAACAGCAGCACCGCCGCACCGCTCAACGCCTCATACTCCTTGCCACGATAGTCCTCTTTCTTTATCAGGAAACCGTTTTCTCGGATATAAGCCTCTGCGCCCTTGCTATAGCCAATCAGGGTCACATACTCCTCCACCAGCGCCATATCCAAGTCATCCCAGCTTGCATTGTTCACCGGCGCATCCTCGTAGTAATGTTCACCCTTGGCATACACCAGTTGCATTCGCTGCTCAAAATTCAACTTTTTCGACTTATCACCCACACGGTAGTACACCTCATCCGCCTGATTTGCATGCACCCTCATACTCTGCGGAATAGTCATCAGAATAATATGATTCTGTTTTCCCTCCACATCCGTCACCTCTATATACTCCGTAGATGTTGCTATGGATGGCACACAATAGTCAAACGAAGCCCTCAGCAGCTCGTTCACATGATCTGTCTTACCGTCCACGCCCGTCAAGGTGCCGTCATCCTCCACACCCAGAGCAATCTGTCCACCATCCGCATTGGCAAATGCGATGATGGTAATCGCCAAAGCCTTCGCGTCGATGCGCGCACTCTTCCGGTCAAACACCTGAAACTCCGTCGATTTCTGTATCTCTTCTATAGTCATATCGTATTCTCTTTCAATAGGGTATCACAATCCGTGACATCCTTTATATTTCATCACCTATTCCACCCCGACACTTAGCGACCTGCCGTGAGTTATGGAAGCCATTATCCGTTCTCAGTGAAAAGAGTTTCATCGTTCGATGGGACTCTTTTTTTGTTTCCCCGCTTCAGGCACATTTGCGGTCAAGCCCGCAAAAGAGCCTTACGCTCCCCGCACAGAGAGGCCGCCCGCCAGGGCGTGCGCCCACTCTGTCTTTCCTGCCCGCGTAAATGAATTACTCTAACAATCTCCTAAAATTAGACCACACGTCCACTTCTGGCTTATAGACTATCAAAGACTCATTAATGCTACGAAGCGTCTCATAATGCGAATTTGTAAAGGAGGTAAATGGACTATCTGTTTCAAGTAAGATTTTATTAGGCGGCATCAATGGCAACATATCGAGGAAACGCTTCGATTTCATCATTGCACTATTAATTGAGAAATAGCAACCAAGTCCTATGGCTGTTCTTAATTCTTCATTACTTCCAGTGAACCAATGAAGTATTGCCTTAAACCTATAATTATCTCCAAGAATGTTAAGGACCTTGCCTACCGCTCGCCGTGAATGAATTGTAACTATTTTATTGCTATCATACCGGCATCGCTCAATTAATTCACTGAAGAACATTGTTTGCTCCTTTTGTCCGTCGAGTTCAGTATAATCCAATCCTACTTCACCTATATATCTTGCTTCGGGTAGCAAATCCCACATCAATGGAATTTGACTCTTATATTTACATATTAACTCTGGATGGAATCCAAGCGCAAAACGGATATACTTGCTTGCAATCTCGCCAAATTCTTTTCTATACAGATCAGGAAGGTTTGTGACTGCAATTGTATAAATCTGCTTTTCCTCAATTTCTCTGATTGAGGCTGCACGATTTCTTTGCAAGTCTAAATGGAAATGAGTGTCAAACAGATGTTCCATCAGAGCGAATCTATAAAACTCTTAAGTTCTTTAATGCCCTCATCATACAATCTCACATACTCACCATACCGTTCCGTTATGGGTCCAGACATCTGTATGGCGGCATAACTATCTTTGGGTGTCGCTAAACCAAGTTTGTACGACCTTAACGCTTCTATTCCCTTATCTGTATCATAATTATGACGATAAGTGGAAGTATCATTCAATCCTGCAGCTTTAATAGCAGCTCTGCGAATAGTACAAGGAAGACATTCACCACAGTGCCCTGCATCCTCACCGGTCCACCTGCCCTGGTCTGGGTGTGAGCATGACAATGTATATTGATAATGACTATCCAGATAGTTCTTGTCTTTGCACGTTTTCATCATCTCTCCCTTGGTCAACATCTGGAAAGGATTGATTAGAGAAATATCAATCCCTAAATCTATGAGCAACTGCTGTATCAGCCCCATAAAGTATGGATGAGTTGTACGAGTGCTCAAACTACCAGAGCGCATAATTGTCAATGGGATATTCAATGAAATCACACCGTTTTCTGGGATGTACAAATCCACATGATGTCCCATACCTGAAGCAAGCACAATAGCATGAGCAAAAAACATTAGTGAACGTGACCGTGTAGAGTCTTCAATTCCTTTTGATGAAGCAGCGAAAAAGCGGAAGAATCGTTTTGGACTAACTCCATATTTAGCCGCAAGCGACCTAACAACCCTGTCTTGATAGCTCTTTACGCCTTTCCCCCCTCCGTAGTGGCTCACGAAAACAGGCTTCTTTCCATCAATCAAAAGGTTTATAGCTCCTATAAACGAATCAAGCCCACCAGATAACATACAAAAAGTATCCGTATCAATCTTTCTAATTGAGCGGCGAAAATGCCAACGACCTTTTTTATAACTTTTTTCATCAGCGGTCAATGCCATTCTCTTTCGGAAATGCAGAGTCCAATGATCGCCCGTCAAGAAGTTTAATGCTTTTATTAGCGTTTCCTTACAAACTTCCCATTTCTCCAATTTCCAGACAGGGATATATATTTCAAGGTTACGAGTCCAGGCGTCATCCTGTTCCTCGCGGCTTACTCTTTTGTCCACACAATAAACCATCAAGGAAATATAAAACAAATCAAGAGCCTCGTCAGTAAACGGTTGAGGCGTTATGTACATCTGCTTCTTCCCTTGCCCTGTAGTTGGATTCCAGAATGTATATTGGAACTCCGATGCATCATTTATATTTACCACAGTTGAACCATCAACATGGTAACTATCGTGTTCTGATAGTGAAAATACAAAACTTGATTTCATAGCATTTCCTCCATTTGCTGATACGAAATATCAAACAAGGTTTCTATAGCCCTGTTAAAGTCCGATGGATTCAGACCACTCTTTACTATATCTGGCACAACACTATCTACAATGCCGTCTATGTATTTCTTAATAATTATTTCCAAATCGCGCAAATCAGATATACGCTCACAATTCTTAAGCGCAGTTTGCTCGGACTGCATAATCAGTTTATCAAATATATAATGCTTAAGCAATCCACCTACAAGTCTTTGAAGCAATTCCTCGTTAAAACTCTCTAATTGATTGAGGTCAATACTATCATCAGCGGCTACATCTGCGAATGTTTCTTGTAATGCTGTGTTTGCCAATGAATCTTCCAAATCATTCGGAACTGGAGCAAGGAGACCGCAAATATCATTAAAGATCTCTTTGGTTTGCCTTCCGTCAAATCTTATACCGGCATCTTCTAAACGCTTTCGTATTATTTCTGGTGTGCCGGCAAAATAAGTATAAATGACTCCGGCGGTCTTCCTGGCTTTTGTAGCCTGACGAGTGGCATTGGTATGTCCCCCAAGTGCCTTGGTATAGTTTCTTATTGCACTCTTAACATTACCACTGCTCCTATTGCCCATAGCCTTCCTCATTGAACCACGTGCGGTACCCCATGAGACACTTGGCTGGGCAGGTTGGACATCTTCTTGACCCTCTGTTTCTCCATTGCCTGGACTATCTTGCTGATGGTTAATCTCAGCAGGATTATCTGCATCATATTCAGGGTTGTCTGGTGAGTCCCCAACTGGCACCTCCGGTATACCAATCCTATCAGGGTCATAATCGGAAGGAAGGAGAGGAGTTTTCTTCGGTCCGCCGTATAAACTTGATGTTCCCATTATCTTTTTTTTGTTATTGATTTAAGCTGCTCACCGCGCGTTATAGTATTTTTCAAATCAGTATTGGTGGACAAATAGTCTTTAAAACGCTTAGCCTCATCTTCTGACAACTTAGAGATGAATAGTGATAACTGCCCGTATGCCGCAACGGTGTATTTGCTCGCTGGCTGTTCCATAAGTTTCTTCAAAGCTTCCTCTATCATACCGGCCTTAATACAGAAGTCAACATATGACCGAAGTACCTCTACATTCATCGTTGAAGAACTTTCAATCACCGTAAACACCTCAGTCGCTATGATTGCTTTCTCGCCAGGTGCAAGCCCGTCCACCATCTTAATTGCTATGTTTCTGTTTGTGTCCGTACCATCAACAAGGTACTCATAACATTTACGCGCACTTGGACTTAACTGGTCAAGGTTGGACTGTCCATATCGATTCTTAACATTGGCGAAATAAACGTATTTCTCCAATTTCTCGTCATCGAGATTTGTTCCATTACTCATCCAATTCTTCACCGATTAAATTAGGTCAAAACAGACCGAAATAAACCTTAAATCAAATCGCGTAAAACGCTGTCCTACAATTAACTCCGCTTAACTAACCTTATTCTTTGTCTATTGCGTGTTTGCCCCTTTTAGAGTAATTTTGTACCGCCATTGTACCTCGGGTGGATGAGCAGAGGGTTCGTAGGTGTGTTCCCTTAAATCACCTTATTTCCTCTTAAATCCGCTTAATTGGTTT